>Ga0123342_1000105_pt1 | contig 98707 bp, 54 predicted proteins | sample Turbeawhitnodule_FD_89960 | JGI IMG/M metagenome (GOLD analysis project Ga0123342, IMG submission 89960) | Root nodule microbial communities of legume samples collected from Mexico - Turtle bean Mexico white nodule | ecosystem: Host-associated > Plants > Roots > Nodule | place: Mexico: Nepantla...
TAAGGGGGTGTAAAAATAATAAAAAGGTGTAAAAAGAAAGTCCAAAAGTAATGTAGAAGGCCCATTAACGAAACCCTATAAATAGGAGGTCAGCATAAGAAAAAGGTAAGAGTGATTTTATCTTAAAACTATTAAACTATTTCTGACTTTGGCATCGGAGCGACTTGCAGGTACATCCCCCCACCTGTGAGGAATACCAGCCGAAGAGTACCAGCCGAGAATGCCAACCGAGAGTACCAACCGAGAATACTAGCCAAGAGGTGCAACCGAGAGTACCAGCCAAGAGTCCAGCCCAAGAAGAAACAGTTCAGCCCAAGAGGAAACCAAGAGTCTAGCCCAAGACCGGAAGATTTGTATAAAAGGTCGTTTTGTCAATCTGGTTCGAGTGTTCTTGGTCCCTGTTGTAAGAACAGGTATAGATAATTTTAGTATAATAATTTTTTTTTCTTTTGAGAAGAAAATATGTTAATTTTTTTAAAATGATAAAATAATTTAAGAATCATTTATATATTCTAAATAAAATATATTTGTAAATTTATTATTGTGTATTCATATTTTTTGCATTAAAAAATATATAAAATTTTATAATTTTATTATAATTTAATTAACTATTTAAAAAAATGTATATAATTTTGTAAAAAAATAGTAAAAAATTATATAGTTGTTATTTTTAAAGAGAACTTACTTAAATATTTTGAAATAAAGAAAATATTTTGAAATAAATTATTCAATTAAAACATGACATAATATAATATAATGATATAAAGTTTTGATTATATTTATGAATAATTAATATAAAAATACAACTTAAAATATTTGTACATATAATTTTGTAAAAATGGTATAAGAATTATGTAGTCGTTATCTAAAAAAAAAATTATTTAATTATTTTGAAAGATAAAATTGTCCCATTAAAAGATAATACCAAAACAAGTTATGACATGTGTATATCCTCCTTCTGGAATGGTATAGATTATTTGTAATACTATCTTATTATTGAATGTAATTATATCTTAAATAATTATTTTATGTATTTTTTTGGGGTAAACTTTGAATTGATAAACAAATTTTAAAAATTAAATAATTCAATTAGTCATATTTTAATATTCATCACAAACCACCAAGTATACTGATCAAATTCATACAGCAGAAAAGAAAAACATACTATTCAATAATATTATTCCTCTATTTTTCTCTTTCTTTAAGACATGCAGTGTTTAATTTAGTGATTAACACACACATAATTTTTTTTTTTTATAAAAAACTTTCATGTTAGGCATCACTATGCTACTTGACATCTCAGCTAAGCTGACACCTCAAGTGTCAACAATCATTTGCCATCACATGAAGAAAAAAAATATTATTAAAAAAAAATAAAAAATATGGGAAACTAGACCAAAACTCATATGTTAACGAAAACGATACATAGGTAGACTATACCTATTAATAAAGAATCCTAAGAACAGACTAGATAGAAGCCTGTTATACCAATGAAAGTATTCTCTATGAATAAATCCTAAATTAGTCAACTTATCAGCACACGCATTCCCTTCACGAAAAATATGAGTAACCTTAAACCTGATTTTTCCACAGTAATTAAGACAAGTATTTCATCTATTACGAAACATCTAAGGAACATTTGTCCTAGCAGTAAACGCAGCACAAAACAAGGCAGAGTCACATTCCAGCCAGACATTAGTAAGACCCAACTTTTGAGTTTTCTCCAAAGCATATATATAACTCCATAAAATTCAGCAATCAAAGCAGTCTGAACGTCAAGAAACGCAGAGAAAACTCCAATAAACTCCCTCATACTCCCACGGAAAATACTTCCACAAGCGGCAAGACCTGGATAATCCCTAACAGCCCCATCAGTGTTAATTTTAACTCAGTCTGGTGAAGGAAACTCCCATCTAACAGGAAGAGGACGTAAAACTTTACCAGTACGAGTGTTAATAAAAAAAACCTTGAGCACATTGAAATCGAATATCATTATTCACTGAGGCTTTAGATGAATTTTATTATTTTGTGTTTTGGATTAATTATTTTTTAATCTTGTCAAGTAGGGAAATGATTTAGAATAAGTTTTGAAAACCTAAAATTATAACTAGCTTTAAAAATATTTTTTACATTTGTAATTAAACTTACCTAAAAACCCTTTCCAACACAATCTAACTCTTTAAAAAAACATAATCTACAAAGTCACTTTAAAAAAAAAACAAATAAAACCTTAAACGTGTTTATAAAATATGAAAATTTTGGCAGGCTTTATAAATAAAAGGAGTTGTGTGTAACAAACACAAAATAAAGGAAAAGTCTTATTAACTTACATAAAAAATGAAAATGAAATTATATATAAATGTGGGATAAAAAAATTGAACAAAATATGTGCTGAATGAAAATAAAATTATATAAGAGAAAAAAAAATGATCGTTTAAATTGTTTATTTTGTGAAAAGTATTATACAGTAAATAATATATTTACGCCTTATCTTTTTAATTAAAAACTAAATTAATCACATATGTTAATCATAATTTCATTGTAAAAGTATGCAGATAAAACATTATTCTTGTTTTTTTAATTTGTAATAAAATATAAATAAATAGAAGAAAAAAAAAGTGAAGATTGAAGAATATAAAGGGCATAAATTCCTGGAATTGGAACATATACACATTCGTTGAAGAATTTTGCAATTAATGGAAAACTTATTTAGTAAATAAATGAACTTAAATTTTGATATTTATCTACAATATTTTATGAAAATAAATATAAATATTGATATTTTATTACCTGAATGGTCCTATGTTTAAAGGCTAAATTTAATATCAGATATAGTTAAAAATGATAAATGGTATTTTTATAAGATATTTTATAATTTCATAATATATATTAAAAAAAGTATGGTGTTAGTATTTTTTTAATGGTTTAATTTCGTCTCGTATCAAAGTTAAATGTCATAATTATTTACTATTTTTTTATATAAAAAAAACTATTTAGTAGTAAGTAGTTAACTTTTTTTTGTCTTAATTACCGGATCATATCCTAAGTTAAAAATTGTTTGAAAGTACGCATGTATTAATTAAACAAAATTTAAAAGTTAAAATCTGATGATTCTATCTATCAACTTATTATCATATTTAAAAAAGCAATAATAATATACAAGTTTAATTATACGATTTTACACTTCTATTTAATTATAAATAACTTATAGTATGATTTTTTTAAATAATTATCATAAAAATTAAATAAATTATTATGCATAATAATATGTTATTAGATGACAATGTAAAATTATTTTATATTGTTTAGAATGATTTTCTCTATCAAATGATATTTAGATAAATTGAAAGATTTTGATATAATTATTTAGATGAGTAATTATATGAGTTTGGGCATATCTAAAGATTGATTTAATAATAATAACACATTTTTATATTTTAGATGGATTTATAGACTTTTTTCAATACATAACTGTATATTTATATGAATTTAAAAGTACAATTCTATAAAAATATATTCCTTATATTTTTTTTGTCAAAACAATTTGTTTTGATTTTTCAATTTTAAATCCATTAACTATTTTTATATTAAATTTAATATTTTTATAGTTGGATAAAAGATTAAATTTATTTATTTTTTTCAAATTTTGGAAACTAATTTATCAATTTTAAAAAACAAGAACCAAATTTTGACCCAAAAAAAATAAATCAAAAGACACATTTTTCTGAAATATATTAAGTGGCTATTTATAAGGGATAAGTGAAAATTTCAAATTTCACACAATTTCTCAAAGAAATAAGTTTTTTTGTCTATTTTTTTAATATTAGTAAAAAGATAGAATTTTAAAAACAAGTTATGTGGATGCATTTAAAAATTTATTCATTATTATTATAATAAACTCTCATTTCACATCATATATATATATATTACATAAAAGTATGTTTTAATATTCAAAGAAAATTAATCATCTCAAAAATATATATTTTTAAAAATCATTGACACTATTTATTGTTATAATAAATTGTATATTATTAATGAATTTTTAGATAACTGGAGCATGCGATTATTTTGACATGGCCATGCAGTGAGAGAGAGAGAGAGAGAAATGAAGAGTGGAATCTGTACCTTAGTATTATTTTCCAACCTTTATAAAAAAATATACGAAGAACAAAGCTTTTTTCTGGGACACAACACAACAACAAGAGAAACTTAAAAAAGGGATAAAGTGTAATGCAACAGAGAGAAAGAGGTAAAGAGAGAGAACTAAGAAGCACAACAAAGCCACTTTATTTTGTTCATCTAACCTAAACCCTCCTCCTTTTACCTGTTACACTCTCACTTTATCAGCGTGACACAACACAACCAACCAACCTAAGACCAATGTGTAAGACTATGTTCCTCTTTCCCTTCTCTTCTTTCTCTCCTTCTGTCCATTTCATCATGTTTTCATTCTAATCTTCAAATCCTCAACCCCCAGTTCCCATTTTGCTTCAAACTCTTCTTCCCCTTCCTCAAAATTGCACCTTTACTCTCACGTTGATGGTGATGGCACACACCACACCCCTCCACTGTTTATGGCACCCCTTCACTCTCCTCTCTGTGATTCTTCTCTGTGCAATCCCTTCACTCTCAATTGATGTTCACCTACAAGACAGAGCCTCTCTTCTTCTGTTCAGGTCAAGGCTGCAAGACCCCTACCAGAGTTTGTCCAACTGGGCAGGCTCCAACTGCACTTCATGGAGTGGAATCACCTGTGACAACAGAACTGGGAGGGTGCTTTCCATCAACCTAACTAGTATGAACCTGTCAGGCCAAATCCACCCCAGTTTGTGCCAGCTTTCATACCTCAGCAAGGTGGGGTTGTCCCACAATAACTTCACTTCCCTCCTTCCTGAATGTTTTGGAAATTTGCTCAACCTAAGAGCTATTGATCTCAGCCATAACAGGTTTCACGGTGGGATACCAGACTCTTTCATGAGGCTCAGGCACCTCACTGAGCTTGTTTTGAGCGGGAACCCTGGTTTGGGTGGTCCACTGCCTGCTTGGATTGGAAACTTCTCCACAAATCTGGAAAGGCTACATCTTGGTGTCTGTTCATTCAGTGGGGACATACCTGAGAGTTTGCTTTACTTGAAGTCCCTCAAGTATTTGGACCTTGAGAACAATCTCTTGTCTGGTAATCTGGTTGGTTTTCAGCAGCCTCTGATTTTGCTCAATCTTGCTTCCAATCAGTTTGCTGGTACTTTGCCTTGCTTTTCAGCTTCAGTTCAGTCTCTAACTGTGTTGAATTTGTCTAACAATTCTATTGTGGGGGGACTGCCTGCTTGTATTGCTTCCTTGCAAGCTTTAACTCATTTGAACCTGTCAGGGAACCATTTGAGGTATAGAATATATCCTAGGCTTGTGTTTTCAGAGAAACTTCTTGTTTTGGACTTGAGTTATAATGATTTTTCTGGTCCTATTCCCAGTAAAATTGCTGAGACTACCGAGAAACTTGGCCTTGTTCTTCTTGACCTTTCTCACAATCAATTCTCTGGTGAAATTCCTGTGAAAATTACTGAGTTGAAAAGTTTGCAGGCCTTGTTTCTCTCTCACAATCTTCTCTCTGGAGAAATTCCTGCCAGAATTGGAAATTTGACCTATCTTCAGGTCATTGATCTCTCACACAACTCTTTGTCTGGTACCATTCCATTCAGCATTGTTGGGTGCTTTCAGCTGTATGCTCTAATACTGAATAACAACAATCTTTCTGGTGTAATTCAACCGGAGTTTGATGCATTGGATATCTTGAGGATACTGGATATAAGCAACAACAGGTTTTCCGGGGCTATCCCACTCACTCTGGCTGGATGTAAATCTCTCGAGATTGTAGATTTTAGTTCCAATGAGCTTTCTGGATCCTTGAATGATGCAATAACGAAATGGTCAAACCTCAGGTATTTGTCCCTTGCTCAGAATAAGTTCAGTGGAAATTTGCCTAGTTGGTTGTTCACATTTGACGCAATAGAAACAATGGATTTCTCACATAACAAGTTTTCTGGCTTCATCCCTGATATTAATTTGAAGGGTGGCTTGATATTTAACGATAGGAATGTCACTGTTAAAGAGCCATTGGTTGCAGCAAGAAATGTTCTACTGAGAGTTTCAGCTGTTGTTTCTGATAGCAATCAACTCAGTTTTACTTATGATCTATCCTCAATGATTGGAATCGATCTATCCAGCAACTTGCTCCACGGAGAGATTCCAAGGGGCTTATTTGGTCTAGCTGGTCTAGAATATCTGAATTTGTCATGCAACTTTCTCTATGGACAGCTTCCAGGTCTGCAGAAAATGCAGAGTTTGAAAGCCTTAGATTTGTCAAATAATTCCTTGTCAGGACATATCCCAGGAAACATTTCTAGCCTTCAAGATCTGTCCATTTTGAATCTGTCTTACAACTGTTTTTCTGGGTATGTTCCCCAGAAGCAAGGATATGGGAGATTTCCTGGTGCATTTGCTGGAAATCCGGATCTGTGCATGGAATCTTCCAGTGGAGTATGTGATGATGGAAGGACTCAATCTGTGCAAGGAAGTTCTTTCAGGGAAGATAGGATGGAGGGACCAATATCTCTGGGGATTTTCTTTATCAGTGCCTTTGTTAGTTTTGATTTCGGTGTTGTTGTTCTCTTCTGTTCAGCAAGGGCAAGAAATTACATTCTTCAAACCAAAGTTTGATTTGATTTTTGTGACAGGGACAGTTACAAATCTCCTGTAAATCCCAATTTCTAATTTGGTAGCTTTCTTCTCAGTTTCAAGTGAACATACATTTTATGTGACTAGCATACTATCTGGCCATCAACTTCACCAGTGTTATCTCATGATTAATGAACAAGTGTCTCAGAAACAGGATCAAAATGTTATGATGGGTTACAAAAGGTTGAAAGAACACTCATAACACCGGCAACCGGCTTTATCCAACTGAATGAAGACTAGTCCTGCATCTTTCAGCCAGAAAAAGAATGGATGGTTGTGGTGAAAATGCGATCTGAGCAGAGATAAATCCCTCATCATTTTGTTGGCTGTTCTTCTATTTTACTGGAATTGATTTAATACCGCATCCAATATTCATAATCAATGTGGTCAGCTGCAGGAAACACACTGATTTGTTCTAGTTATGGTGAAATTTTGATCTTGGTCATCAAATTGCAGATTTGCAAGAATGTTTAGTTGAAGATAACTTGTATCATTCTAGATTAACCTAGCTCTTTTCTTGGCTTGGGGAACCTAATTTTTCCTCGTAGGTGTTTTGCCTTGAAATCGCGAGTTTATGAAGTATAGTGAAGACAAGATAAATGGAGCAGATTTTCATATATTTAAGATTTTTATTAGAAGCATCACACCTTCATCGTAAGTGATCAACTTTATTTTTTTTATCATTCATTACAAACTCGAACCGTTTGATCTTACATATTGGAGAATGCTAAGAGTGTTCCGAGACATTAGCTAAGTAAAATTGAAAGTAGTTGATGAAAATAAAAATTTTGCATGATAAGTATAAGAATTATTTAAAACTTAGTTGTTAGTTAAAATTACTGGATGAAGTGTTAAGAATATTTGATAAAACGTACACGTTCACGATATTTGATAGCAAAACACTAATACTGATATGATTATGGGAGGGCTTGGACTATGGAAATCCAAAATCATGAAGCAGATTTATTGATTATAATGAATTGCTTACAAAAACATAATCTAGCATATCAAATTCTCCGCGTAGAACTAAATACATCTGTTCCACCAATCTTTTCTATCATCTGGTGCGCATGCAAAGCACCTTCTATTGCCAATGAATTTAGTCATCAGTAACAGTAATAATAAGCTGTTCTCTAACCATAAAAAAAGGAAAAATTCTCATTGCCGGCCTCTAATCCAATGCAGTAGCCAATTCTATAGAAGTCAAATTGGAATTTTTAATACCAAAACCCTGTCAAGTTCGTTAATCCTTGCTGCAACCAGTTTATTGTCCATTCGTATCTGCACATTCCAGGGTAGCCAAAACCAGCCATAATCCATGTTATCTACTTTACAATTTCAGTACTGTTCTAATATCTGATAGGACCATCTAGGCTCCCGGATGCAAACTGCCACAACAACAAAAGATCATTATTGACATTATTATTTAGTGATGATTGAATTTGTAATAAACAATCATGCACACAGATACTATGTTTATCGGATATGATACAGCGGTGTGATTATTCTAAAAATATATATGATACCAAACAACAGTGCGATTATTCTCAAAATATTTAGGATATGGTACGGGTAATAAATGTTTAGAAAAGAAACGTATAAAATTCATAAGATATGATTATTGTATACTCACAATTCTGTAATACAAATTAAAAACATACTTCTTGGACATTATTAAAATAAAGAAAAATTAGTCATTGTCATCATATATTAATTCTTACATACATGAATAATAATGGCAATCTCTCTTTACTGAATTCATTCACATCGAGAACAATTTCAGTTTTGGTTCCTCTAGGGACATTGTTTCAAATAAAAAATACTAGCCTCCTTCGCAAGTGTTTCAAATAAAAGAAACGGAAGCAAGGAACCCAATCAAGGCAGACTTGTGTAAAGAAGCAAGATCTTGAAATAATGTGAACCAAGGTGCATTCTCTCATGGACAATACATCTGAAGTTTGAACAGAAAAGTAGTACTTTCTTTTGTATAAACCTTTCTACATGTTATATTAATATACCATCCGTATATTAAGAAATTGAGGTCCCACAGTAAAAGATTTCAGAAACAAATCCTTGTTAACTCTTAAAGCAAAACAACTAACCTGCTGAACAATTGGATTTGTTGTAGTTGTAAACTCTTGAGTCATTCCTTCCCAAACAATCGTTCCCTTGTGTAGAAACAACAATCTGTATTTATGAAGTAACTTGGCAAATTAGGTACATGAATTCTGGGCAAATTAAGAGGCTTAAGGGGACAGGAAAACATCCAATCATTATGAAAAAAGATTATCACCTATCAATGGCTCTTTTAATGGTACTATGTTGGTGAGTAACAACTACATAAGATGTAATATTCCCAGGTTTTCCACGAGCATCTCGTCCTTTTATGTGCACTGAGCGAATCAGATCCTCAACAACAGTAGATGCAATAGGATCAAGTCCAGCAGTTGGTTCGTCGTATAAAAGCACCTACACAGAAGTGAAAATGTGTATATTTTATAAACAGAAGAGGCAGAAGAGGAGGGCACATGTTGATTGAAAAACAGTAAATGCTACATCGTGTTAGATTCCAAAATATAATCTCCATTGTTGGAAAGTTATGTGACTATACAGATAACTTGAGCCATCAACTATAGCTCTTTTATCCTATAGTAACTAACACAAAGCGGCAGGTTTTCGTATGAAACTCAGTGTAAGGTTATCATTATTTATCTTTGTTTCACCTTGATGTAATGATTGCCACAGACGAACTAATATTAAAATTTTGAACATAGGTGAATAGGAAATAGTTTCAAGTGCAATATATAGTTAAGATTCCTGGCCAAAATAACAAGTACTGTCTAAGAGCAAGATCTAGGTGCAATATGATCGATCACAAAATAGTAAAACAAGATACAAGTACTACATAACTTCGAGGTCTGCACCTTCTGCCTCAAAGGTCCCAAACTACTCAACAACTGGATGTCCTGGACCCTACCTTTCTCTCTCTTTACTTTGCTTGAATTGCTTCTAGTTCTAACCAATCCCTACCACTCCTTGCTATATAGCCAAGGTTGTCACAATTCAAAACCCTCTTCTACCCTTCACTCATATTTCTCACATGATCTAGCCTAGGAGTTCCTAGAAATATCCAGCCCCCTCCTGTGTAACACTGCTTGAAACTAATGACTGACTTATGCTTGAAACATAAGGACCCAAGAATAAAAGTTCCAAGACACTCTTCTCTGGTAGTAAAAAATTCTAACATTAATAACTACTTAACATAGAAATGGAAAGCTAACACACCTCTGGTTCAATTGATTCCTTTGTGGTGTCGCATATAATAGATCGAGCTAAAGCAACTCGCTTTTTCATCCCACCTGATAACTCAGAAGGCAACCGATCTTCAACTCCCTATAAAAAAGGTATGAGAAGTTAGTCTTTTGTAAAACATAATGGCTATGCAACAAAAATGGAAGAAAGCAGTATGTTAACAGCAATCCAGTAGTATGGAGCAACTTTCTCAGTGGCAGAAAGGAAATGTATGCTACTACTGCTACCCTTTCTGCCTCGTGTTAATGGTTATGAACCACATGCATACCTTCAATCCAACTGCAGCCAAGGTTTCCTTGACAAGCTCTGATATCTGGTCCTTAGACATGCTCGAGTGTTCATCCCTGAACAATTAAATAGGTCAGAAGCAAAACAAATAAAATAATCTTAGAAAAATAGAAGATTAAAAAACTATTTAATCAAACAGTTTTATCACATTTTAGACGACAATATAAAAAATGAACTGAAGTTTAAAAGGAAAATTTGTCTTACAAGAGAAAACCAACATTTTCACGAACACTCATGGAATCAAAGAGTGCGGCACTTTGGAAAACCTGTTTAGCATTAAAAATACAAAATTACAGTGGAAGCATGATAGCGCCCAAGAATTAGCATATTGCATATTACTCTGAAACTTACTAATCCAATCCGAAGACCAGATATGTCATCATCGCTTACTAAACCAACCCTCTTTTTTCCTCGAATGTAAACTTCCCCCTGTTAATTAGACAGTGATGGCAATCAAGAAATGAACTCATTGGAATGAAACTAAAATCAAATAACCAAAATCCCAAATCAGAAACTTACCCTGTCCGGAGCAAGAAGTCCTGCAATAATCTTCAAAACTGTAGATTTACCCGTCCCAGAGGGACCAATTATTCCAACAGCTTCACCATGCCTGATCTTTTCATTACATAAAAAACAGAAAAAAAAATTTAGCAAACTCCAAGTCAGCTAGATCTCCCCTACTCTTACTGACAATTAGGCCCTAAAACAACCTGTGCAAGCAGACCCTCATTTATTGAGAGATTCCATATTTTTAAAAGCTCACAAATTTGCACCAGACTTTTATCGTGTATTTTTGCATCTCAAATATGGAGGGACCTAATTTTCCTGATTAGAACATAGCCTCCAAAAAATTTTAAGACGACCCTATTGACAACTAGTTTTCATTTAACACACTTCTTTTCCTAAATGAATTAATCAAAAAACTGGGTTCTAATGGAACTCAACAAAGTCGTTCGTTCCGTGTTACAAACCTCACACAAGGGTCAAGACATGGTTGTCATTTTGTAAGCATTCACTACTTTATTGCTTCGTGCTAGATAACACACTCGATAGAAAATAATGAAAGAGGCAAACCAAACACAAGGATATGGACATGTTTGGATAAATTTCTATATGATCATTCATAAGAGAAAACAATAAAAAGATAAAATGAATTTAGTTTCTCTCATAAGTTATAATAAACTTATCTACTTTACCTTTCACGGAAGTTATAAGAGAGAGTTTCTATGAAAATTAAGTGCTTAAATTGATTTTAAGTCAAGGAAAAAGCTCAATTCATCTACTTTCTTATTTTCCTTTCCTACAAGTGCATAGAAAAGTGTATCGAACCAAAAACCATTGTCAAGTACACAATCCCTCACCTTGAAGCTGACACCATTTAAGATTTTCTTTTCCCCAAAAGATTTGTACACATCTCTACACTCAATAAGAACATCAGAATCATCATCGCGATCCCGCGCCGCGCTCATCTGTTCTGATTTGTGCAAACCCTGGCAACAACCTTGGTGTCAGCCAGATACCATAGAAAAAAACAAAACTTTCTGATTACCCAGAACCCCAAACTCACTTAAAAACCAAACCCAACAACAAAATCTGATTAGTGAAGCAAAAAAGCGAAATCAACTTATAGACATTTACATTGAAATTAATAGGGGAAGAGTCCTGGCTCTTGAAGTTCTGCGGAGGTGCGATGCAGGCGCAGACAACCTTCCTGTGATCCCTAACACGTTGCTTGCTGTAACGGAAGGAATTGGGAGGAGGGATTCCGGTGGAAGCGCTTTGTGCAGTGAAGGGGAAAAAGGGAGTGGTGGTTGACAGGGAAACCATTGTAATGAGGAATGAAGAAAAAAAAAGGAGAAGAATTAATATAAGTGGGGTTGTGTTATGAGATTTGGCATGTGATTCATATGGGGTTTATACTTTTTCTTTGTAAGTGCAATGATGGTAAAATGGAAATGGCCGGTGGTGGTTGATTTTGCAAAGAAGAAAGAGTTTTGTTGTTGCTTGGGGTTGGGGAAGACCTGATTCTGTTTCTTTGTCTTTGTTTCTCTCTAATTGTAGCAAAGTATCGACAGAGTTTGGTTTAGTTTAGGCTTACCCTGGATTGGGATTGGAAAGGGAAGAAGACAAAACAACGCTAAGAATGGACGTATGGGCTATGATCTATGTCCCACTCACTCACCCTCCCAATTCCACACACGCAACTTTACACTCTCTTTCGCCTCTACAAGAAAGGATTTTTACAAGTGGAACTTCTTTCACACTTTTTTTTTTTGGTCCAACAAAATTATGTCTTAATTGTGTTTAGATCTACATTTACATGTTTAAACTACTTTGACCAAGTCAATGTATTCAAGTAATTGAGGAAATTTCTTCTTAATATTCTTAGGATATGTATTTCCAACACCATGAGATTACATAGTTACTGGAAGAACCTTAATGATAAAAAAAATCAAGTATTGTAAGTTTATTGTAGTCTATTATTAGTGGAAAGTTCATTTGACTTCCTGATATATAAAATAAGAATTATGTTTTATTTGGAGATAAGAAATAGTTATGATATATAAGTGAGTATAATTTTTATTAAAATAATTTGAAGTCTATGTTAACATATATGTTTATATTGTATTTATCATTGCTATCCGACCTCACGTATGAAAATGTTCTAAGATTGTGTATTTCATTTGTTTGACTATACTAGTTGTAACACCCCACTGAAGCATAAATTAATTTCCCTGTATTTATATGTATTTATATGTACATACACATGAGCTTTACAAAATATAATAATTACAAACCATTGTTTTTCAAAATAAAATTTATTGGTTTTATCGTCTAGCCGGTTCATGGAGTATATTTCTTAAGAATCTAAGGTATTCATCTTATATATTTATTCTACTTCATCTTTACAATAAAAAAAATTAAAAAATTCAATATTTCCTTAGTAGGACAACTTTGTAACTCACTCCTTTTATGATGTTCGACTTGGATAACTTCCTCAATCTTATCCTGGGTCTGACATTCCTCGATAGTGTGCTCATTGTTCTGATGATGTCGATACCTATGGAGTTGGTCGACATTATCGGGGCTAGCAGCCTTTCTCGGTGGTGGAATGAGTTTGGCACTTAGGACTTTGTCTAAGATCCTCCCCTTATCGGTAGTCAGGGGGTATACCTTGTCAACCAGCTCCCCCTGATTGTCTATGCATTTATCTCCCCGATCAGAAACTGATCGGCATTGGTGTTCCTTCTCTTCCTTTTCTTTTTCTCCACTAGCCTCGGCTCGAGCCTGATTGTAGAACTCTCTGAGTTCCTCTAGCTGCATGAACTTGGCGGCTCTTCGCCTAAGCTCATCTAAGTTGGCGGTAGGTTGCATGCATAGATTGTCAGCAAACGATCTCGGTCGCAATGTCGTTAGCATGTGGTGCATGACCACTTTCAGGCTCAAGTTTCGAATACTCATAGCTACTTTTCCAAACCTGTCAATGAACTTCCTTAGGGGCTCCCCTTTCTCTTGGCGGATACCAACCAAGGCGATAGAGGTAAGGTAGTGCGGTTGGCTGGTGGCAAACTTTGTCTCAAACTTAGACACCAGCGTTGCGATGCTATCAATGGAGTTGGAAGGAAGTTTCGTGAACCAACTCAGGGCTCCTCCCTTCAGCGATGTGGGGACACACCCGACATAGGACCACATCATCCGAGGTATAGAGGCTCATGTGCGTGGTAGATGCGTCCATGTGCTCGTCTAGATTGGTCATGCCATCGCAACGATCTCTATTGAAGCCCTTCCACTTGTTTGGCAGTGGTACTCCGATTATGGAATTGATAAAAGGATGTCGGTGGACCGAGTCCAAGGTATCGGTCGTGGGGGGAAATTTGTTAGGATAGGACTCACCGTAGACCTCCTGGGTGTGAGCCCTATCATTTGGCTCCTTAACAGTCTTGGGGTCGGTGAACAACCTATTGACAAGGTTGGTCGGTCCAACAGACGATCCCCCTTCCCCAAGCTTCCTTCTCATCTCTTCATTCTCCTTTCGAAGAGCTAGAATCTCATCATCATTCTTTTGAGCGGTCTCCTCATTCCTTCTCTTCATCTCAGCCATCTCTCTTTGTAGAGACATCAACAATGCCATCTGCTCAGCTTCGGACTTCCTCTCTCTCGCCATACTTTGGGTTGATACCATCTACTTTCCTCTTCACACGAATTCTCTCGGCCCCACGATGGGCTCCAATTGTTCTCAAATAGGGTTGAGACCCAGAGAACGATTGAAACTACTTTTCTACTTCCTTGGTCGGTCAGTCGATTTGCACTTCAGTTCCTCTCCCTGCAAGCTCATTCCTCTCCTCTACTCGTTCCACTCCTCAGCCTTCACGTAGTCTAGACTCGGATGGTACCTGTAAAAGGCACTCCAACGCTCAAGTCATATTTAGTATTGTATAATGATGTACTTGGTTCTTATAATATGTGCTATTTATATTATTATGGTAGGCCTTTCTTATTGGGTCAAGTTAGAGAGTTTGGGTCATGTTTAGTAGTGGCTCTTGATTGTTGATTAGCATCACTAACTCTGCTTAAACATAATTGGATTTATGGTGTTGGTCGATCCATTGATGGGACCGAGACATGATCTCGGTCGTGCGGACACTACCAGTACAGTTTTAAAAATAATTTAATGTAAAAAAATGTAAATTAAAATAAAAAAAATATTACACAACTTCAACAAACAAACAAAAATATATTAAAATAAATTACTTGTAAGATATCAAAATTTACCTTAATTAATTTTATTTTATTTACTATTTTACTATTTTTATTATTTATTTTTTATAATATAAAACATATATTTACAAAATATGAAATATGTTTTTTTTCTTAATTATTTTATTATTTTCATTGTTTTTTATTATAATATACTAAATTATATTAATAATATGATTATTAAAATAATTAGTTATACTTTCCTTAATTGATTGTCCAAACTTTCACTGTTTTTAGGTTTTCTAATACCTCAATCTCTACATTTTCTCTTCTCTTTACATCCCTATAGAATAAAAATAGTAAGGCACCAATAAAGCAAAGAGTTTTATGCTTATGCATTATCAATATAAAACTAATGTAAAATACTTTTATATCGTCACCCAAATACAAATAATTATTTTATTGATTTTTGCAAATTATTGTTTTTGTAATTTTTAAAGTAATTGTTATAAAAGTCAGCAAAACTTAACATAAACACTCATTTTTTATTAATTGATAATAAAGTTATGTTTATACTACTAGTACATCCTCTATTTTTCCTAAAATCAAATTGAATTGAAAAACAAGTTTGTTATTTAATTTCATTGCATATTTATTCATGTTTAAGGTTAATAAATCTAATTGAGGAGCACATGAAATACAAATTATTGCTATATTTAGACTAAAATATCGTTGTTTCGTCACTCTTAACAAATGACTACTATAATAATTATAAAAATAAGATACAAATTACTACTATAATAATTTAAAAAATAAGAACACACGTGAAAAATATTAAAAATACTTGAAAATTATGTAATAATTGTAAATAAGTGAATACACTTGTGTGTGTTGTATTTTTGAAATATTTTGATATAATATTACGAATACATTTGAATAAACTTCAGAAACTAATTTTAATAATATTTTTTTTTGTTACACTAAAGAAAAATTCACATTCCTTTATTGAAATTAAATTTTTAAGATAAAATCTATACAAAGTTAAAAAAAAAATTGAAGTATGATGATGTTAAACTCAAGATGAAACATTAATATGTTAAAAATAAAATGTAAATAAAGTTTCTTTTGTTCTCTTATTTCCACACATTAAAAAAAAAGTCTTGCATTCCCAATGAATTGAAATTAAGATAATTTATACATTTTTTTTCTTTAATCGATTAAAGTGTTTTTACATTATTTTTTTTATCAATTTATCAAATATTGAAATATAAAATATGAATAAAAAGATATACTCTTTAAGGTTTCTTTAAAGGGTTTCTTGTTGTTATATTGGTATAAATTATGTGCGTCTTTCTCAATCTTATTAAATAACAATAAATACATTATGTTGTTCACATGAAGAATTAAGGATGATTATGTCATTAAGTTTTTCAACATTTAACATCTTTATTTGTTGGAGTCAACATAGTTCTTTGAACCACATTAGATGAATCTTATTTATGAGATTTCAATTGAGGAGATATTTGTTGTACAAGTTTTTATATGAATTCTCTCCTTCCTATAATATTACAAGTTCATGTGGTATTTTTACCATGCCATCAAGATTTGTAGGTTCAATTTCATCTTCAATGCGCGTTAGATATTTTGTAAAATTGTGATATTGTAATGATCATGTGTTTTATTATAAATGCAATATTTGAGTGTTACTCGATAAAAGAGATTTTGTACTTATTGAACAACTGATCACATTTGGAAAAAAAATCTCCTCTAATATTATCACAATCTAGAATGTCCTTTAATTTTTGATTTAATGTCTTCAAAGTATATTTGTTAGTCATGGGTGCTTTATCCTAGATAATGACTTTGAGCGTAAATTAATGTCAATAGTACATTTCTGTTACAATATTTGAAAAAAAAACACATCAACTTGTATATTACAACATACAAGTATAGCTAGAGCATATGGAAAAACTTGATGTTATGTTCCTGATCTCGATCTCTCGATGTGGTTGTGACACATATAATTTTATAACAATAATATTAAAAAATTATGTAATCATTGCAATACCTATGTGTTCATCCATAAAAAAATGTGTATCTTATTGAACAAGTGATTATCTTAATTTTACTCTTAATATCATCATTTTTCCAAATAGAACATCACAATCTATAATGTACTTTAATAATTAATTTAATTATTTAAAATATATTTATTAATTATGGTGCTTCATCCAAATTTCAAGATCTCTATATGATAATAACATATAACATGTAAGTATAACCGAGCATATGAAAAACTTGAAGTTATATTCATATAAGATGTGTGACACATATAATTTTATAATAATAATATTAAAAAATTATATAGTCATTATTATTAAAAAAGAAGAAGTTATTTAATTGTTTTAAAATAAAAAGAAGTTATTGATTTTATTAAATAAATAATGATATATTATATTTTACTCTTTGATAAATAAAAATCTTGCTTTACCAAAAAAGAAAAAAAAGTCTCCAAGAGGACTTGTGTGTGTAGCATGAGTTCCTCTTTTACTGTAGTGGAGAGTGAGCCTGCATCCAGATCCTGTAATTTTAATGTATATTCCCCAATCTCAAAATTAATCCGAAAATTGGAGTCTATGAACACTGCTTCACAAATACAAAACAGGTGTGTGTTTCACCTTGCCTAACGGTCTCGCGTGCACCACTGGACCGCGCAACACTCGATCAGATCCATCCACCTCGGTGGTTACCGCTCTCTCCCTCTCCTCCTCCACCGCCACTACCACCGCACGCTATTGCCGATTCCGATCACCATGTTTAAATTCCTCAAAGAGGTCGTTGGTGGATCTGGAACCGGCCTCAAGGATCTCCCGTACAACATCGCCGAACCTTTCCCTTCCGCCTGGGGCTCCTGGACTCACTCTCGCGGCACCTCCAAGGTGATCTCCGCAATTTCCATTCCAATTCACTGATATATGTTTCACGAACACCTAAATCTAATCTACACCTGTAGAGATAGCTTGTATGACGCGATAACGCGAGAGAGATAGAGTGAAACGAAGAGTTTCTATTAGGCATACACTGAATATGCTTTCATGTGTCGTTATTCGGTTATTCCTTTGTTTAACACTGCCACGGCACTATTTCAGGATGACGGTTCTCCTGTCTCTGTCTTCTCTCTCTCCGGCTCCAATGCTCAGGACGGCCACTTAGCTGCTGCGCGCAACGGCGTCAAGCGTCTTCGAACTGTGAGTTTCGTATTTTTTGAATTTTTTAAGTTTTTTTTTGCTTGGATTTGTGGATTGCGTGGTTTGACAGTGCTTTGTGGTGCTGGTTTTCAGGTTAGGCATCCGAATATATTGTCGTTTCTTCACAGCGCTGAGATTGAGACTTACGATGCAGGTTCGCCGAAGGTTACTATATATATTGTGACTGAGCCTGTGATGCCGCTATCTGAGAAAATCAAGGAGTTAGGGCTTGAAGGTACACAAAGGTATCAATTGAGTTATTGTTGGTTTAGAATCATGTGTGGAGTTCTATAGTTGCGCGTAACGTGATGTATTGAGTTCAATTTCTAGGCATTGTCAGTGTGGAATTTTTTATACTACGACTTTAAGGTAGTTATTATAAAAATCAACATACTTACCATATTATGACTGGATAATAATGTAAAAGCATTAGTATATAGATTATTACGGTTGTCTATTTTTTATTTTTATTTTTATTAGTGACTTTCAAGTATCAATTGAGTTATTAATATCATGCCTAAGGTTAAAAAATTGCACACGATGTGTGATATCCTTTTCTGTTGTTGCTTTGTATGAGTGACTTTCAAGTATCATTTAGTCCATGAATTGAGGAATCGATGGTAGTCACTTGTTTTGCTTTTTCTGCTATTGGGCTATGTAGGGATGAATATTATGCTTTGGGTCTTCATCAAATAGCTAAAGCTGTGAGCTTCTTGAATAATGATTGTAAACTTGTGAGTATTTATGACTTTCTTTTTTTTGGCTCATTTTTTTAATCATTTATTGACAAGTTTTATCTGTTGCAGGTTCATGGTAATGTGTGCTTGGCCAGTGTTGTGGTGACACCGACTTTGGACTGGAAGCTTCATGCTTTTGATGTTCTATCTGAGTTTGATGGGAGTAATGAAACATCTTCTGGTCAAATGCTGGTATATACGTGCTTCTGTTTGCAATATATTGTTTTCTTGTTAGTTTGGCACTGCTATTTGAATTTATGTTAACACTTATACGGCCATGTCATGCTAACTCTTTTAAAGACTTAAGTCTGTTCACACATTTTGGTCATCTCTAACTTTAAGACTTTCATATGATTTGTGAAAAATTTGATATTGTCGATACTCCCTTGTCATCTGGACTTCTTTATTTGGAAATAAAGGGTATGGAATAGGGAGACCAGATATTGCCCTCACAAATTTTCATATTTCCTGTTCAGCAATATGCATGGCTTGTTGGATCACAATACAAACCAATGGAGTTGGCGAAATCAGACTGGGATGCAATTAAGAAGTCTCCTCCATGGGCAATTGATTCTTGGGGCATGGGTATGTTTTTTTTTCTGTTCTTTTTGATAATAATTCATAGTGATAGCAGATTGATTTATATGGTGGAGTGGAGGAATAGAACACAGGAGGAGGAACACTGTTATTTCTGTGTCTTTAGTTTCTAGCTTAGGGTGAAGTTTCAGTTCCTCTTGCCAACTGCCAAGACTAGTCAATTGATCACATGACTCCCAATATATATTTTACAATTTGTTCTCATTTAGAATTAGGTAGTTCTACTGAGAGTATTAAATAAAATTATTTTCCAGTTTGTGAAATTACACTAGGGGGTGTTTTTCAAATTTTGAAACTAGTTAAAAACGAGACAAGAAGGAACTGGTTACACAAGGTCATGTGAAAATAATCTGCTTAATTAGGGTCATCAGACATAGTTCGGTTTAAAATTATCTAGGAATATGAAATAGAAAAATAGATAACACGGATAATGTGGGACTAGAACAAATGAAACTAAGAGAATTGGATCAAACTAAGAGAGAAAGAACTAGTTTTTCAATGTTTATTTTGTAAGTATAGAAATGAGGAACTGATCTTATATAATAAAAAATATCTAGATTATATACATATTGATAGGAATGTTTTTCTTTATTCATGTGTCACCTTTGTTATTAGAGGATGTCAAATCTCCTCTATTTATTATTGGTTCCTTTTTCTCAATATAAATAAAGCACCGGTGCCTAAAAACTACACAGTTTCAGCTTAATGTTTCTCTTTCCTTGCATTGACTATCACTAATGATGATTCATGCACAATTAGAATGTCTTGGGTTGACAAAATTGCAAAAAAGTTTAAAATATTTGTCTACTTTGAATTTTGAGTCATGTCAGTTTGGAAAACATATTCATTAGTTTTCCTTGATAATCTTAATAAACGAGCTTTATCACCTTTTTCTTTAGTTTACTATGATATTTGGGGTCCTTCTCATACTATTACCCCTTCTGGTTTTAAATATTTATTACCTTCATTGATGATTATTTTCAATGAACTTGAATTTGGTTGATGAAGAATCGATCAGAAGTATTTTCTATATTTCAAACTTTTTTTATGAAATCAAACCACAATTTGGTATATCCATAAGTGTTTTTTGTAGTGACAACGTTCATGAATATTTGTTTAACCAATTCTAGCAGTTCATGGTTTTTTCATAAAACTTCGTGTCCTCATACTCCTCAAAAAAATGGAGTAATTGAGAGCAGAAACAAACATCTTATTGTAACTACTTGGATACTTCATAATCATCTTCCTCACCATATTTGGGGGGATGTTGTCCTTACAACATGTTATCATATTAAACCAGATGTCATCATCTGTCTTTAATGATAGGATACCCCACTTTACGTGTTTTTGGTACCACATGTTTTGTACTTAACCTCACCTCATCGAGATAAACTTTCTCCTTGGTCATTCAAATGTGTCTTCATGGGGATATCAACGTTTCTCTCCGAAACTTCATAAGTATTTTGTGATTGATGTCTAATTATGTAAAATCAGTTATTTCACTTTAAACATCACTAAGAATGTCTTCATGTGTTAGAAGAACTTGCCAATCTTTTCTCTTGGAGAGTGAGTAATTTTAGTTTAAACTATGAAAATTTGGAGTGATATTGTAGGTTCACTCAATTTTGTCTACTGTCTGTTTTCCTTTCTATGTCTTAACATATTTAAAAATCATAATTTTATAGGCTGCTTAATCTATGAGGTATTCTCTGGTTTGAGGTTGGGCAAGACAGAGGAGTTACGCATCACTGGTTCCATCCCCAAGGTCAGCAGCATCATTTTTTTCTCCTTCATGGTTTTATGGCTGCATATAGTAATTAAAGGATATCTTATTTATGTTTGCTGGTTGATTTTTATGTTTTATTATTTGAAAAGTTCATTTTTCACTTCTATGTTATTTTTTTTTGTCTCACAGTCTCTGCTTCCAGATTACCAACGGTTATTGAGTTCCCTGCCCTCTCGTAGATTAAACACATCAAAGCTTATAGAAAACAGCGGTGAGTTCTCCTTGATGTATTTATTATTAATCATATGTGGAAATGGTTCACCTAATATTGTAGTAGTTTTGCATCTTTCTTTGAAGCATTCATGTATTTTTTGGTTTATATTGTAAGCTACATAGGATCCTATACATACATGAATACATGTATAAGAGAGATTGTACATCAGAAAAAAGTAATGATTTTTTGTTTACCTTATTTTATGGTACAACATGCGAAAAAATGGGTGCTAAAATGTTGAGAAATAGAAAATTTGGTGGTAAAATGCACAAAAAGTTATTTGAGTGATAAAATTCGCTAAAGGATGATGATAATTGGGTGGTAAAATATGTAATTAAGTCTTATTTAATCTAGTCTCGGATATGCTTACCAGGAATATAATAGAGTTAATACCTAATTGCATGTTTTCTATGGATGATATAGTTTTGATTGAGAAATCAAGGGAAAAAAGTTAGCTCTAAACTTTTGGAAACATACTTTGGAACTGAAGGGTTTTTGTTTGAGTAGCAGTAAGATAGAACACATGAATTGCAATTTTAGCAAGAAATAAGAGAAAAATGAATTGCATGTGGAAATGAGGGAAAATGTCCTGTTATGGGTTTCTAAGTTTAAATATTTGGAACCAATAATACAAAATGACGGGTAAATTGATGATGTTACAGACAACTGGGTTACCAAAATGGAGAAACACAGCTTGAGTTATTTGTGATTGCAAATTACCTACCAGGCTTAAAGGAAAGTTTTATCTGTATTGCTGTGCATTCAACTATACTTTATGGTATTGAATATTGGGGTTTAAAGGAACAACATAAAAAGGTGCAAGTAGAAAAATGAATTGTAAAGAAGGATGTGTGGCCACATAAGAAAGGGCAAGGTATAAACTATATATACCAAGAGATACTGGTGTGGGGTCAATTGAAGAGAGATGACAATGAATTGGTTAAGTTGATTTGATCATGTGCGAAGAAGGCCACAAGAAGCAGCTAAGAGGAGAGTAGATGGTTGAAAAGGGGGAGCAAGAGACATAGAAGTACTTCAGAGATAATTATCACCTGATGGGGATTTTTGTTCTAAAATGATCACCTGCAAGCAAAACAACAAAGAAAATTTGCTTTATTATTAGTCTGTATAATTCATTCTATCTAAATGTTTGCCTTTCTTGTTTTGAGATTGTCATAACTTGGGTTCGTGATATGATTTTATTAAAATCCTATCTTTTATATAGTTTTGGTTTCTTCAATAATGGATATGCAGAATATTTTCAAAATAAGCTGGTAGACACAATACATTTCATGGAAATTCTCAGTTTGAAAGATAGTGTGGAGAGAGACACCTTCTTCCGCAAGCTTCCAAATTTAGCTGAGCAACTTCCTCGCCCGATAGTTTTGAAGAAGGTATATTTCTGTTGAATTTCTAATAATAAACTATAATCGGATAAACTTTTATTATCTAATTATTTATGATTCTTATGTTTTGTATTTTCAGTTACTTCCTTTATTAGCTTCTGCCCTTGAATTTGGTTCAGCTGCTGCCTCAGCTTTGACTGCATTGTTGAAAATGGGTTCCTGGCTTTCAGCAGAGGAGTTTAATGTAAAGGTAAAGAATATTTTCATACTTTCATGGAAACCATTATCTTTTCCCTTTTACAATGCATAAGTTTATTTGCACTTTTTAATTAGGATTCAACCCCATTCTTGTATTGGATTTCTATATTCATATCTAGGTACTTCCTACAATAGTTAAACTTTTTGCCTCCAATGATCGAGCCATTCGAGTTGGCCTTCTCCAACATATTGATCAATATGGAGAGTCTTTATCACCGCAAGTTGTTGATGAGCAAGTATGTACTCAATTTCTCTACCTCCTTTGTTCTTGACAATTCCTTTTCATAGGATATACTAACATATAATTATTGACACATAATTAGGTTTACCCTCATGTTGCTACTGGGTTCTCGGACACATCTGCTTTTCTCAGGGAACTGACTCTGAAGTCTATGTTAATTCTGGCTCCAAAGGTATGTGTGTTATATATTAATATTATTGACTCTGGTTTTACCCTTGGTTTCATTTTAAAATTTAGAAGTGTTGCTGGTCCTATTGGAAGGCCACATACGTGTTTGTATATCATGTTCGACCCAACAATCATGAAATTTACATTGAGAAATTTTTGTTTGAGGGGTGTGATGAGACTTACCAAATTATCTGTGTTCAGTAAGCCATTGCCTTTTTCTAATAAAACAGAGGTCTAAGTCGTGTCAGAGCTTGGAAAATAGCACAGACATTTTATTCTGCCATGGTCTATTTTACCATCTATTTAAATATAATTTTTTAATAAATGTTTTCTAAGAGACTCAGATATGGTAATTGTAAGATTGGTTTATCTTAGAAAGTGAGTTTTAGGCCTAACTCTGAACTTCACAAAACCAGTTTGTAAGGTAAGATTTAAATGATGTTTAATGTACTTCAATGGGATGCATTGTTTGCTTTAGATTGGTATTTATATTTGTAATACTGAATAGTCATTAAAGTCTGATGAACCCTTAAAATATCATGTACTTTATAGCTTGCTGCCTGTATCTTTACTGTTTCTTTTCTTTATAAGATTTCCCTCCTTCCCCAAACTTATCGTTTATTTATTTGGTGAGACTTCTCTGGACAATTGTTCTTTAAAATGTGGTTTGTTTCATATTGCAGTTGTCCCAAAGGACCATCTCAGGGACATTATTGAAGTATTTGTCAAAGTTGCAGGTACTTCCTAAACAAGCTCTGTATAGTGAATTAAAAGGCTAGATGTTTGTCTGTAACTAAAGCAGTGATTAATCGAGAAGGATTTTCTTTTAGTTTTTTTTTTAAAATTGTTAGACTGTTTAAGAAACTTGGACACGTGAGACCAATAGCTGACAGAAAAGAGTGAAGTGTCCCATTAGAATTTTATAATTTATTGATGAGGATGCAGCTCCTTTTTTGAAGTGTACGAGTTTCCCCTCTCTTATCTCAAAATTTACTGATAACCTGACTGCCAATTTTGATAGGAACAAAAGCATTTTATTTAGGGGGAAGTTTACATTTTTATTTCTCTTATTTGCTTCTTTATGTTCATGTCTTCATGATTTTCAACTTCTAAAAATATAACACCTGCACTTTTTTTTGTAGGTTGATGAAGAACCGGCAATTAGAACAAACACTACCATATTATTAGGCAATATTGGAAGCTACTTAAACGAAGGAGTATGTTCCAAATGCTATCTGAAATTCAATTTAGTTTTCTGTTTTATTTTATAATGTTATAGCATATTTTTCTTTGATGAATTAACTTTGGAGCTATTTTTGCAGACAAGAAAAAGAGTTTTGATCAATGCATTTACAGTTCGTGCATTGCGTGATACTTTTCCACCTGCTAGAGGAGCAGGTATCAGAGTGTTACACTTTTATCTACAACTCTTCTTCATTGTTACACTTCGCTTTTTACATAATTTTTAATATTCAGGTATTATGGCTTTATGCGCCACCAGTTCCTACTATGACATCACTGAAGTTGCAACCCGGATTCTTCCTAATGTTGTTGTGCTCACAATTGATCCTGACAGGTTATATCTCACAATAAGCTTGTATTTCTTATATCCCCTTTACCATATGAAAGTGATGAATATTCCAGTGACTTAATTTATCCAAATAATTAGTACTTTTAGTAGGCTGATCCATCTTTTTGGTATTGTAATTCATTGCTTCTGAAATGCCTTTTTTTCCCTATATTATATATTGATAAACTCAGTGGATCTTCTTTTGTATTTATTTTTATATTTGTGCTGAGCGATGCGGTGTTTTGTTTGTTTGTTCTTGTGTTTAGATTCTATGGAGATCATTTTCATTATTGTACTGTTGATTATTTAGTCATTTTTTAGACATTGATTGCACAATGTTCTTGTCATGGTTTAAACAGTGATGTTAGAACTAAGGCATTTCAAGCGGTTGATCAGTTTTTGCAGATAGCCAAGCAACATTATGAGAAGGTATACTCTGAATTTGTTTTTGGCTGTTATTCTGATTCTTATCATGGTCCCCAAATCAGCCGGCATGTAATGTATATCTTTTATAGAAGAAATTAGGTGTGCAGTCTGAATTTATATGTTTTTGCGGGTGACTTCTATTTTTTTTATCAATACACGTCTATCTTTTGCACTCTTATAGTATAATTTTATCCCACTACTGAGATCCTCTGTTTTTTGTAATTAAATAAAAGATCTATTAGAAGGAAACTTTATTGTTGAGAAATCACCATCATATAGACTAATAATGTCTTTGAAGATGATAATCTAATGTGATGCTGGTGTTATGTTTTCTGTTAAAAGACAAATGCATCAGATACCACTGGTGCTGCAAGTGTGGGAAGCTCATCTGTTCCAGGAAATGCTAGTTTGCTCGGGTAAGTCAGTTCAAACTTTGTGTGATTGAAAGTTCAAATGTTAAGTAATGGAGAGAAATGGATAGTTAATATCAACTTATGATTTTAGATTTCAATGTGTTAGTACTTAGTATGTGTAGAGTAGCTATTTTTTCATTCAAAAATAGCTTTTATGTTAAAAATTTCTCTAAGAATTTTTCATTCATAAACCGAAAGCCAAAGTAACTAACCCAAATACACATGCAAGTTAACCCTTTATTTTTAGCATCAATGCCAATTAAAGATTCACGTACATAATTATAGCTTATTTCTTGATTACATTTGTACTATAAAGAGCTTTATTAAAATGTTATTTATAATCTAATTTTAAAATCTTAATTTATTCCCCACATGTAAGATCATGATAAATGAGGAGGGCCTCTGATGATGATTAAATACAAGTTTTGCATTTAGCTTCATACTGATGGCATAGTCATACAGAGGCATATATTCATACTTGCAAACAAATATTTGTAATATGATTGTTAGAATATCTGAAAAGTATCCAATAGTATCTGGATTTGTCTTAGAATATCTTATCACATCACATCTTAGATCATCTTATCTTTTTAGGATCCTTGTCTTCGGGTTTTATCTTCAGGATTTGTTCTATAAAACTAAGTATAATATTAGTATACGTAAGTGTTGGAGTATCATGTTTATTATGCAATTTTAGCTCATCTCAATAAGAAGAAAATATTAGTGGAAGTCTTTCTTCCCTCGATTCCTTTCTTCAATTCATAATTCAATGACAAGCTTAAAACACGAGATATTGTCTATATTCTGGGAAGCAATAAATTGATTGCAAATTCATAATATATAATTTAGTTATATTGGTAGGAACCCACTATTAGTACATCTACCAATTTCACGAGGCATATTAGTATATTACTGGCAGAGCACCTGAATACATAACAGTCATCAAGGTAGTTCTAATTCTAATATAGTACTGTTAAAGCAGGATAAGTTATTATCCATCACGTTTTCTAACAATACATTACTGTTCATAACTTCTACCCATAACTACCAACGTAACATTTATTATTGCACTTGTATCTAATAATACACGACTGCTCACAATACCTATTAACCCTTGCCATCTTTCAGATGGGCTATGAGCTCTTTGACCTTGAAGGGTAAACCTTCTGATCATGTTCCAGTTGCTTCTGCAAGTTCGACAGCAATCACTTCAACATCTTCTAATGGTACCACAGGTATGGCTAATACTAACTGAAATGCAAGAGAATTTAGGAAACAATGAAATGCAGTGTGGACTATCTGTCAATTTCTCTAGTTTCATTAACAAAGGGCTTGCAGGAAATGTAAACCCTTAAAATACGAGTGACATCATTTTGGTCGTCCAAAGAAAATTTAGTTTAACTTACTCTATCGAACATAGAAAGTGACAGAATTGGTCCTCCAAAGAAAATTGATATTAATTTAGTCACTCAATTAAGAGTAACATGAATTTAGCTCCTTTATCACAGGAAAGTGATATCAATTAGTCCCTCGGTTAAAGGATGAATGAACAGTGTTTACAGTCAAACAGATAATTTTGTCACATTTCTTGTTTGGTTGACTAAATCGATGTCTTGTTTCTTTTGGAGGATTGATCTTTCCCGAATCACCTGACTATAGCTAGTTTATATGATTTGATATTTGTGTGATTTTTTTTAACTGTTGAATAAAGAGAAAGAAAGGAACCAACATGAAAAAAGACTGAGGAAGATACAAAGCTATTTATTCTGCTTCTTACCTGTTGAAGATGCCTTAATTCATTTTGCTTTATTATGGAAGCTTCCTTCCATGACTACGTGTTTACAACATTTACCCATGTTTATCTCATTTATTATTTTTGGTAATTCAGGCATTGAGACGCCATCAACAGCACCTGCTCGGGTAAGCTCCACAACAGATTTGGCTGAACACCCTGTCCCAACATCTCCTACATCAACGGATGGCTGGGGGGAACTTGAGAATGGAATTCAAGACGAGCATGAAAGTGACAGGGATGGGTGGGATGAACTGGAACCGCTTGAAGAGACAAAGCCAGCTCCAGCTCTTGCAAACATTCAAGCAGCTCAAAGGCGGCCTGTTTCTCAACCTATTTCACAGACAAAACAAGGTATTTTTTTATTTGTTTTAGGATTTTGGTACGGATTTCCATGATTGCAAGTTGCTAGTAATAATTTTTATTGCTGATTGAAAGTTATCATCTATGGTTGTGCCAAACCTGTAAAGGACAACTTGGAAAAATGTTGTTGCATGTTATATTCCTAATTATATGATAAGAACCACGAGTTGAAAAACTGTTTCGTGTTTTATGTCTATAAATGATGACAAGATCTATAAAGTGATTGATATGAGTGTATGAATTCCTTATTCAAGTTTGCACTCTGCTCTGAATGATGGGTTGTCATTTCTATTAAATTATTTATCTCATTAAGAAATGCACTGTGAGCTGTCTTATGTGGCTTGGGATCTGTACATGAATGTTTTGACAATTTCCGGGAAAATCCTTAGGTGTTTTCCTGTATTAATTTCTTTATTTTAAAATTCTAGCCTCAAATTTGCTATCCAAAACTACACCAAAATTGAACAAGGATGAGGATGATGATTTGTGGGGATCTATAGCAGCTCCTGCTCCAAAAACTGGAAGACCTTTAAGTTTGAAAACAGCTCAAACTGATGATGATGATGATCCTTGGGCGGCCATTGCTGCTCCAGCACCCACTACCAAGGCCAAGCCGTTATCCACTAGCAGAGTTAGGGTAGCCAAACCTGCTGCTCCAAAATTAGGTGCTCAGCGGATAAACCGAACATCATCAGGCATGTAATACAAATTGTCAATGCCAAGGAACAAAAGGAACCGTGAAAGAGTTAATCTTAGTGCTAGTTGCCCTTTTCTTTTGGTGGCACTGATCAAGTTTTACAAGAACCCGTCTCTATGATATATGAATTATATTTGTGAATTTATTGACGAAATTGATTTGTAATACTTATTCTTTTGCATGCCAATAATTCTACATGAAGGGGGATCCTTGGGGGCAGCATCTTCTGAGTTGTTGTAAGGCAACAAGGCTGTGTTATATTTCCTACATATTTTGGGGTGTTTTAACTTTTTTATTTGATGAACAATTTGATGTAATGTAATGTAATTAGTTTGATAATATGTAGGACAGTTTTTTGGAAGTTTTGTTCACTTTGCATGCATGCAAAGTATCATCTCTCTTTAATACGTGACTTGCGACAAATTTAACAGGATTATTTGAAATCGTGTTGGAAGACTGGTTAACGTAATTTAAGTAGTTGTTTACATGTACTATTTCATGTTAAGAAATATCTTCTAGGTTTAGATTTGTTTTTAAGTTGAAGTAATTGAAAGTAGGTTTTGTATTATCGATAAAAAAAAAACTGAATGTTAAACTTTGTTACTAATTTGTTTAAAAAAATTCATGCGATCTATCCTATCAATGTCTTGAGTTGAGTAGCGTTAGAGTTTTTTTGCACTCAAGGTTTTCCCATACGCATAACAAAGAAAAGAAGAGAAGAAAAATAAAATAAAATAAAATTTCGCACCACTTATTTTCTTTTACTCACTTCATTGTTCAGCATATCTACATGTATTTATATCTTTTTGGAATCATTATCATCTCTAACTAATTAATCACTAAATATAACAGTTACAACTAAAACTCAACCTGGGTTAAATTCCAAACACCCCCTTAATTCAGTATAGCAGATTCAACATCCAATTTTTTAGTAGTATAAACCCATCAATGTTGAATGGTTTCTTCATAATATGAGCTACTTTGTTTTTCTGTTTTAAAATACATTTGTCAATCTTCCTTTCATTTACTTGGTCCTTCAAATTGTAAAATATAGTCTTTAAATGCAAAGATGTCACCAATACCCAATACCAAAGGCTGGTGCACTGAATGTTAAAAGATACAGTATTATTGCTGTTCTACCTTTCATAGCGTGTACATAAGCTCCATACCTTTGTACCTCGTGCTCATCATTAGAAAAACTAAAATTCCAACAAATGCATTGTCAAAATTACTCCACACATATTCAAATACAAGTAAAAAAATGTCCAAGTTTGATAAAATAAAATATATACATTTTAATTGATTCTTTTTTATCAATGTCATTATTTAGCTTCTCCTAATAAGGAAGTATATTGTCCAGGTATCTTCTTTATATCTTTAGACGCGTTTCATAGAATTTAGTTATAACAAATGTATTGTGTAAATAATAAGAGCATCTAAGGATGGTTGAAATAACTAAGATTGAATTCTGTTAACATTTTAATATAATCATATTATTCCTTTTTTTCATATTGTGATTCTTTGTTACTCTTTTTTTCATTTATCTATTACCATTTTTGTCTAAGGTTTCATCTCTATTATTGTATCATAGTTTGTGTTGGTAGACGATTGAGTTATTCACAATGTCAGTAAATATAAATTAATTTAAAAAAATATTTTTTTTTATATCAAACAAAACTAAATTTTCTTAATTAACATATTTTGAAATTAAGTATTTTTTTATTTAAGTTTATAAAAATTATTTCTGCAATGTGGTAAATACATTCTAAAAATTAATTTTAAAAATTAATACATTCCAAAAATTTAATTTAAAAAATTATTCAATATTTTCATAACTAATTTCCGAAAAATACATTTCAAAAAATAAATTCATAATCCATAAATTACTTCAAAATACAAAATTAGTTTCCAAAATATATTTTGTAAGAAAATGAGGAGATGCGACGGGAAAAGAATAAGACAAAAAGGGAATCAAATAAAACTGCAACCAATCATTTTACCAAGAAAATAATACTAATAGAAAATTTATTGGTCAATGATGGTCCTTCTATTATTGAATCACCACATGCCAAATCTTACGCTTACCCAAACAAAAATCAGACATTTTTTTTGGAAAACAAGAAAGAAAACAAATACTAAAACAGACTAAAATGAATTAATAAAATGAAAAAAAATATTTTATATATTTATAAATTAATCAATTCCAAATAAATTATGCTTCGACAAGACATCACATCTATGCATATAATAAAGTTATTATTCGTAACTATTTAAGAACCGTATCACTGATTTTATTCTGCTCATAATATAAAGTCATTAAATTTTAATAAAATACTGATATAGTTTGTGGCTATTTATGGTCAAGAAGAGCAGAGAGAATATTAAAGAGAAGAAAAGGAATTGAAAGCAACACACAATGAGTTACAGAGTGATACGAAAATGGTGTTGATGGGAGGAGTTGGAGTACCCTCATTCTCTTACTGTTGTTTGTTCCAAACAAGACCCACAAGACCTTTGTGTCTCAAATTCAGATTGAAACCTTCATCGTCACATTCAATTACTACCATGGCATTGACCAATAACACCAATGAAAGGAAGCTTCCTGTTCTGCTATTTGATATCATGGACACCCTTGTTCGTGACCCTTTCTACCAAGATGTCCCTGCCTTCTTCGGAATGCCCTTAAAGGAGCTCATAGATATCAAGCACCCCACTGTTTGGATTGAGTTTGAAAAGGGTCTCATTGATGAGGTAAAAAAACCAACTTTGATAATTCATTGCTGCCAAGTATGGAGCATGGACTCTGTTTCTTGTTATATGTAAAGGTATAAGCTTTTGATAGAAATTGAATTGGGATTTGGATTTTGAGTTTACTTGCACATGGGGTGTTTGATGGATTTACCAAGCTTTCTATCATGTGTAAGTCTTGTTATATGCTTGTCTTATCCTCACATCTTATGTAGAAATTTCTGGGTAAAGGTCATTTTGATAATTGTACAATATATGATTCGAGGGAGGGAAGGGATGCCATGGTTTCAATGGAGAGGGACGAGGGAAGTTGAGGTTCCCTTGCTGCTTTGGTTCAAGAGAAAGGCAGACAAAGGGGTTTGCAATACACACTCTAACACACACACACATCTAATGCTTAGATTTTATATTGAACTATAAAATCAGAAAAGATTAATTAAACAAGACTTGAGATCAACACAAGCTTGAGACATTCAATAAATTTCAGTCTGAGTTAGAGAGTGTGTTCAAAGAGTGTATTCCGGAGTACCTTTCTAGCATTTCTCTTATAAACCACTCTTTTCCAATTTCCTCCAACCAACCACACTGCTTGTACTGCACTTCATTAATTTCTAATTTACTAGAATTTCTGCATAGAATGGTTTGATAGTGTCTACTTTCAACAACAGTTTTCTTATCAAGCTATGTCATTTTCTTCCAGATCGAGCTGGCAAGAAAATTTTTTAAGGATGGAAGGGATTTTGATTTAGAAGGTGCGTTGGTCTAAGATTTTGTTGCTAATAGACCTTAATCATGTTTGAATTAAGCAGACATAAAGTTATCATACCCTATATATCTGTGTCATTTTAATACATTAAAAATCATTGTTTCTCTCTTTTCTTTGAAAATTAGAGCTTGCATATTTTGAACTTTTAGTTAAAGATCAAGCTGATACAGAGGAGTTGACAATTGGCTACGGTTCATCCCTGGGTCTACTCTGAGTATTATATATACTCCAGAATGTGACATGCCACTCATGATTTTATTTTGTTAAACTTATGGTTAAATTCTTTTGCCAATTCCTAGTTTAAATTTTTTAATTAAATTTCACTATGCATAATTTTTATAATATATTTCACACCATTTTTCTTGTACTTTTTAGTCTTATGACTTAATCCCCATTGTATATGATTGTTGTTAGCCTCCCTTGTTCTGTATCATTTCACTTTCTAGTAGAGATTGGTGTATACTTTGGGTGCGAACATTGACTTGCATGTGTGTTTCTAATATTCTGTCAGGCCTTAAAACTTGTATGAGAAGTGGATATTCCTACATAGAAGGCATCGAACAGTTGCTTCTTTCCTTAAAGAAAAACAACTATGAGATGCATGCTTTTACAAACTATCCTATATGGTAATGCATTTGCTTTTTCTATTATGATTTGTGATTTTGTGTTCATTGCATATTACTGAATGTTTTGTATTGTAGGTATCAGTTGATTGAAGACAAGTTAAAACTCTCAAAATATTTATCATGGACATTTTGTTCATGCACATTTGGTATACACATACTTTCTCTCCCTCTCTATTTTTATGCCTCTTACATTGATCATCTTTTTCATTTAGTAATTTCTAGATTTTGGTGGACCAAAACAAAGTCTTGATTCTACTTTTTCCAATTTCGCTTTGTTGTTTTTGTTATTGAGGGCTAAAGCATGCATTCAAACTATCCTTTTACAATGTGTTTCAGGAAAGAGGAAGCCTGATACTGAATTCTATAAAGAAGTTGTGAGGCATCTTAATGTTGATCCAACAAATTGTATCTTCGTAGATGACAGGTTCCCACTCTCTTTATACACTAAATCATTTATCAAAATCAAAGCCACAGTATCACAGACATTGGTGACCCCATCAGTAGATTATTTCTTTTCCCCCCCTGGTCACAGTCTCTTTTTTAATCATAATGATTTTTTTGAAAGACTAAATATGTTTTTAATGTGATTCACTGTGGTTTGTCTTGTAATTTTTTCTTCTTGGTTTTGTTCATCACAAATTTGAAAATGTTATAAAATGGTCCCTTTCATCCTATAGTCATGCCATGTCACATATCAATTCAGAATACACTCTATAGTGGCAGGGTTAGGTGCATGTCATGTTATAATTATGTGGTGATAGACTATTTTAAAATATAACTAAAATATGAGACTAATAATAGTTTTTTAAGCACACTAAAACATATTTAAACTTTTTTATTTGAGTCTTAAGAAAAGAGTGGCACTCTTCCATAATTGGTCTTGTTCTGTGACAAAATCACAAAGTAGATGGTTTTTGTAAACAAGGTGCGTGTGGTTTAGAAGAGTTTGAATTGGCTAATCAGCAAACTCTTGAACTAATTTATTTTAAAGTTTTCATGATTTTTATGATTATTGTTTTAGGCAAACAAATGTGGATGCTGCAATCGAAGTTGGCATCAGAGGTCTACATTTCAAGAATGTCAAATTACTAAGTGAAAACCTGTCATTGATGGGAATTGACATTTCAACAGATGAAGAATGATAGCTTTTTTTTGTTCAGTTTCTTAACTGCAATTTATTTTTTAGATTTATTATATTAGATGTAAGTGGAAGCAAATAGTTATAAATCACTAACCTCCAATCATTTTTTTGTGGCCTAATGGTTTTGGATTTGTGTTTTTGGTTTCCAAATCTTCACTCTCTGTCTCAATAGTAACTAAACCAGTAACAGAAGTGCATATACATAATCATTATTTCATACTAAAAGAAATAATATATTTCACAGTGCAAACATGCCTTAATTACGAATCGGAAAAAAAAATCCAGAAATATGAAGGTCCGAAATGTATCATGTATTCCATTTTATTTAAAGGCATTTCTGTCTTATCATACTGCAATTGGGTCTAGTGATATAATGCAGGAACTAATTGCTTATTTATATAAAAAAAATCAGGTTTTTTCTTCTTGCACCCAACCTATTTAAACTTGACCTAATAAATTTTTGAAATTTCAAAATTGTTCTATTAAACATTTGAAAACACATTCTAGAAAAAAATTCAGAATAAATTTTATGTATTCTAGAACTGAAATTACATAATAAAATTGAAAAACTAAAATCCCATTCGAACAAAACAAATTCATAATATAAATAATATCCAGAAACATATTTCAAAAATAAAATTCTTAAAAACAAAAACCCTGAAAAATATTTCAAAAAGTTATTTCAGAAAGCTATTCGGAAAAATCTAATCTAAAAAATTATTAAAAATACCAAATTTAAAATACATTGTGACCTCACTCACCCATTCCTATTTAAAAAGTAACAAATATTTTATTTTGTTAGGTGCAGTAACCAAAATCCCATAAATTATATGCAGGCTTTTGCTTCAATTATTTGGTGAAAGCCATGGGAGACTCAAATATTTTATATACACAAATATTTTATACCATCTTAATTATTATGATTTACTTTAATATACATTTGAAAAAATTTACATGAATTAATCACGTGCATTTTTATATATTCAACATTTTTCAACTTTATTTATTTATTTATTTGTGTTCTTGCCGGTTGACTTGGTTGCCAGTAAACTTATGTAAGCGAACTTGGATTCCGTCTGCCTCGTAGTGGAACTCGTGCTTTTTGTAATGTCTGGATGTTGTTCCTGTTAAGACAGAGGGCGCCCTAACGACCGATCACACTCCGACGATCAAGTCAGTAAAAGTTTACAAAAGTAACAATAATTCTCAGTGTAGTGTGTAGAAAAAGCGTACCTTCACCTAGAGTTTCAACCCCTTTTTATAACCGCACATGCAACTATTGCACTTGAGATAAGCAAATCTTAACTGAAAATAAGCTTATTATCTTATATATCTAACAGAAAATCACCTGTCATATGCACCAATGACCTTTAGGTGCTAAACTGCAAGCCACATTCTGTTATACATACACCTCCCTATCTTTTTAGGGTTAGCCACATCTATCAACATGTATTTTACGTGCAGCAAACAGATAAAATATCTCTTTATATTTTATCTTATATCTTTATAAAATATCTCTTTATATTTTATCTTTAAGCACATACAACTTGAATTTAAATTCTAACATATCATTAGAAAATTAGGCTCAAACAGGCCCAACACTGCTACCTTGACTCCAGGTCCATGATCGAGCTGACTTCTACCCTATTCGAGAACCGAGTAGTAGCTGGTCTAAGATCGAGGACCGATGACGAATTTGTTTGTAATTTATATTTCAATTTTTAAATAGTTGTCCCTAATTATTTTTATATCAATTTTAGTTTAATTTTTATGTAGGGATAGAATACATTACATAATTAACAAAATCAAACGCAAAGTTATCTATTAAATTGGAAAAACCATAATTTATGAGTTTATCGTGTCTTACCATTGGATCAACACATTATGTTAAAATTAATTATTTTATTATATTATATTATTGAAAATTTATAAGTGTGGTGGAAGTGAGTAGATATCTGGAGCAGAGTGTGGTGTGTGAGTTGCGTTTTTGTTTGGAAGGAGAAGCAAAAAATGTCGTGGTGTTACTGTGCTAAGCCTTTGACCTTGCCACCGCAGTTGCACTCAAGAGCATCATCGTCATCATCGTTTCATTCCCGTGTTGGAGGAGTAACAGTAACAACCTCAACACTGTCTCTTCGACCCTCTCCTCCTCTTGTTTTCACCCACAACCTCCATTTCCAACCCAAAATCAAACGCGCTTCCACAACCATTCGATGCGCCTCCGGTACTGCTACTCCTCTTTCCTTTCATGGGTTTTCATTTAAACACGCAAAAGTTTCAATCTTTAAGGTTCCCATTTGAATTGCAAGCTTAGTCTTTTCACAATTCACCGTAATCCCCTTTTGGGAATAGCTCCAATTCAATGAATTGAAGATAGTAAGGGTGATGAAATATGTACCCTTTGTCATTTTTTTTGGAGATATGCAGTTGCTTCACAATTTTTTATATTTTTTTCCTATCAGAATTGGTGTTTTGTCTTATTAATTTGCACACTACAAGTTTGGATAATATGAATACTAAATATGGGGATACACCAGTTCTGATTCGAAAACGGGGAAACACTTAGGTTTTGTTTGATTTCTAATTTTGGAAACTTCTTAGAGTTTTCAAAATGCAACTAGGTTGTGTAGACAGCTGGTGGTGGGTGGCGCAAGAGACAGATGTGAGTGTGGAATTGATGCAGAGGTTGAACAAGATGAAAACAGAAGAAGAAAAATGAGGAAACAACTTACAATTGTTTTTTTTTTTTTGGTTTTGAAACGCTTGTTTTGGAAACTATTTTCAAAAACCGTAATCAATTATGGATCAGAAATTGACTGCTGGATAAGTGAATAGTGTGAAATTGTGTTAAAACAATTTTAAGACCAAAAAGTGAAAAATGAATCGTACTGACCCTTATGAACTGCATTTAGCTATTGTATTCTTTTTTAACGATTTCAGAAGGTAGAATTATATCTTTGGGTTTTGGTTTGTTTCAGCGTTGACTCCTCAATTGAAGTCTACCCTGGATACAGTTATTGCTTCAAATAAAATAGTCCTGTTTATGAAGGGAACCAAGGACTTTCCACAGTGTGGGTTCTCAAACACAGTGGTGCAAATATTGAAGTCTCTAAATGTGCCTTTTGAAACCTTAAACATTCTTGAAAATGACATGTTACGCCAAGGACTGAAGGAGTACTCCAGTTGGCCTACCTTTCCTCAACTGTACATAGATGGAGAGTTTTTTGGTGGCTGTGATATCACTGTTGGTATGTAATATGTGATTTAAGTTTTCAGTTTAACAGCTAATTGTCCTTGTCGTGTGTCGTTGTCTGCTACTATAACGGCCTCATCATTACCTTGTTTTTGTGATGCTTATAATTTGATTTTGCCTCACTAGTGGAATGATTTAAACATGATTGGGACAAACTGGCTGTTGCAAAAGCCAAAGTTTTTAGATGAAGACATGTCAGTAGTTTAGACCAATTACTTCTAGTAATTAACATCTTAAAGTTGATGGAGATATTGTTGCATACAACTTAGATGCATTTCCGTAGATGTTTTTGGTGTTTTTCTCCAATGAAAATTGAAGTTTCACCTCTTACATTGTAAAGGTTTACATTAAAAAGTTACCAAAGATAAAACTCCCATTCTAATGGAAGAACAACACCCAAATCACACCAGAAATTGCATCTTAGTTTTTTTCAATATTATTCAAGTATCAACCTATACTACAACTTTGGATGTTGAAAATTCACTAGCATGAACTGGAAAAAAAAGGAAAATGAATCATATTAAGTGACTGGTTTAAATGAAAATTACAAATGCCAAAGCTGAACAGGTTGATTTAAATGTGTAACATGATGATAAAAGTTGTATTATACCAATGACAAAGACGTTGTTTTATCAGCTATTACCAAATTGATGCCTACAAATTGCTGGAGTACACTTCATATTAATCTTTATTTGTTACATGATTTATTAACCATATACATATCTTAGTTCCTTGCAATCAATTATAATAGTTGAAAGAATTAAAAGTTGTTGCTTTTTCAAACAGGTCCTCCAGCTTTCATATGTTTACTGTTAGAATTGACTGCTTAAGAATCAGTTTTTAGCTTTGTTTTCTTCACTCTAGATAAAACCATGTTGTTACATCATCAGTAGATTTCTAGGCAATACTTGCCCTCTTCTCACTTTTTCTTGTGTGGCTGCAGAGGCATATAAGAACGGGGAATTGCAGGAGTTGTTGGAGAAGACAATGTTGTCTTGAAGCCATGGAAGGAATGAGAGGACTTTCTAAGTTTGTAATCTTCCCTAAGTTCTACAGTGGCTCAGTGATAATGGACCAAATAAATTGTCCGATGCTTTTTTGTGTCCACAAATCCCTATTATGATTATTGCATTACAAATCCTGGTATTTGAGTATAAAGCAGATAAGTCGTTTGATGATATCTCATTCAATAGACTATTTATTGTATTACTAGTTGCTACTGCAAATCTGTTGAATTAACTATTTGAAACTGACATGTTTCTGCTACCTTTCATATCTTGTAAACATCTTTTTTGAAGAATCAGTTTAAAATAATGATGGAAGTACCTTGCTCTAGATTGTGGCATTAGATATTCAACATGTAAAATCCAATTAAATATAAATCAACTTTTGAAGCTAGCCTTAACCTGCCATTGCGTATGAAGGGGCTGGTGGGGCATATCTCATACATGTCATCAATGGAAAAGAACATACTTTGTAAGTATGGCTATGGAGTTAGCACACGTAATAACACAAGAATAGTTTGAAAGGTTATCTATGGGGAAACCAATATGACGATGATAGCCAATTCCATAATGCACTATTTAAAGAATGGTGTATTGGTTCAATATCCTTGCTGTTGGTTTTCTTGTGTACATAGAAATGGTTATTTTGTTGGTTGGTTTGTGAAATTGGATTACTTCCATCCACCCAAAAGGAAAAAAGAGTGTTAGGATGCATTTGCTAACACTTTCTTTTCTACACGTTTATTGATTAATGTTTATGTAAGTTTAATTAATTTAAGAATGAAATCTATATATTTAGTTGGTTTAGATGAATTTCACCAAATAGTCTTTCATTTTTTACTGTTTAAATGTTGTTCATTTTCTTCAAATGAGTATTTTTCAGGTCATGGCCATACTATTTGGTTGATAAATCATCATTATTTTCTTTCTTCTATAAATGAGCTTGATCAAGTATCAACGATCTCGACCATTATGTGGTCATATTGGTTTGTTTATTCATTCATTTTAAAACTCTGACGAGTGTTATTTTCCATACTCATGGCATTCTATTGTTTTGGTATTATCCCTTGATACAAGCTATGGCATCTTAAAAGAATGTTCCATTGATTGATGGGAAGGGACAGATAGACACAGCTGTTTGTAGGCCAGCAAAGAATCAAAATTACATTGAGTGATAACGTTAATTTCAATAACATCTAGTTTATCATACTCATTTGCAACTAAAATTCAAAGTGTTTGCTATTAAGTTATTATTTAATTAATATTAATTTCAATTCAAATTGTTATTTTCGATTGATTCAGTTGTAATAATTTCTCTGGTGTAAGTACTTCTATTCAAAACAACTCCTCTTGTGCACTATTATTTATACATTATATGTATGTTTTTTGGTATCAATGAACTATATTCTAAATCATATTTACTTCTAATAGATAAAAATCCATTTCAAACTCACAAATATTCTAGATCTACCGAATATGTATGACTATTTGTTAGAGAATAAAAGATTAAAAAGGACAAAATTATTATCACTCTTGAAGTTATTCTACATATCATAAAATGCAAAAATGAAATTTGTCAAATAAGCCAAGAATTGGTATGTTGTGAAGGACTCAACAATAATGCCTGTAAGAACAAAAGTTCCATGCTACTCTGCTGTGTACAAAACAAATCAATGGCTGTACAAGGTTATGTGAAATGAATATTGACACGGAAATAAGTTAACATGAAAGAACCAAAACCCCTCTTCTCACACAAATGTGAATCACAATCCATAGTCCACACTTAGCAGCTTTGAATGTAGGAAGCAATGTCTGGCCAGGAATTATAGAGTCCATGCAGCGCAGTCTTCCATTTGTATTTTGCAAAGATTTCTCAATCTTTACTCCCATTTGGTCAGTTTTCAATCAAGAATCAACTTCCATTGTAGAATGTCCATGCTTGTAAAAATCGTGGAGCTATCTGACCAACACACTGATAAATACTCTTGTTTACAAAGATACTCAAATTTCCTTGTTATTTACGATAGATGAGGAAGAATTGAGCAGAGACTGTGTAGCTAATAATTTGTCCCTTAGCATGACATTATACTCGTACAAATTTTTCAGATTCTTCTGAATATCGGACAAGTCCATTTCAGAGCCATCCTTAAATTCTGCATAGCATTTTCATAAAAGTTAATGTATGAGAGGTAGCAAAAGCACTAACAATTTTCAAAACCCAGAAATCCAGTGGTTCTCTTAGATCATTGAGTAGCTGTTCAAACAGTAGAAACAAGCTTCATAAAATAACAGATGGTAATAGACACTCGGAAAGGCTATAGAGCAGATAAACAATTTGTATATAAAATTGTAACACATAAATGTTGCATTTATGTTAAGGATTGAAATAGGTTTACAAGTAAGTTATGCATAATATAATAGTATAACTATTTTAATGCAATTCGTGCGCCATGCTATTGTTACAAAAGAGTAGCAAAACCATTAGCAACAGTAAAAGTGAAGCCATGGAAAACATTGATGACGGTGAGAAAGTGGAACTTAGACTAGGTTTCAAATTTTGAAACTTAGTGAAGTAGAAATCAACAAAAATATATCACCTAATAATTAGTAAGCTGTGATGAACTCAATTTAATTTGTACCTAGTGAAGGTGGAGGAGGAATGAAGTTGTCATCAATAATAGAAGATTCTTGAGGTTGAGATTGAGGGGGATCCTTGCATGGACCAACATTCTGCTGCTTTCCCATATTTTCTGAATGCAGTTTGGAATCGTTAGTGAATCCAAGCGGTTTGCAGGTCACTGACTGGAATACAAAACATATGAAAATTAAAAAATGATCATGTTCAGTAGAAAAACTAGCTAAAAGACAATCATGTTAACTACATAGCTTTGACTACATATAACATACATAGATGACATGTGGAATGAGAGGAGTCTTTCCATGAGCTGAGATGATAGCAGCAACATATTTTGACAAATGGATACTACTGAAAACAGTGTATTAGTCTGGAATCTAAAACATAATTTATGTGACTTTTTAAGAAATCTTGATTACTACAATCCAATGGCAATGGGAAAGATTCACTCCTCTTGGCTCATGGTAACCACTCCTTACATATGATGCAATCCCCGGCATAAAAATATTACATCGGGCACTAGTATATCACCTCAGCCGCTTAAGTTCTTAGGAGTAACTACAAATCGAAAGAGGGGAAGAGAGATACCTCATAATCTAATGGTGTAACCCAACAAAAGGACACAAAAAGGTAAACCAACTAAAGTTTTACAAGATATCAACTTGGTGTGCTACCTTCATGCTACCCATGGACCTAGATGGTTCCCAAATTCATCATAGAAATAGTGAAAGCAGTTGGCGAATAATTACTTTGTAAGCAAACCCAGAAGCCAAGAAGTAATACTTTGGCAGGTACAATCAGCCAACATATATCTTAAATTATAGTAACATTGTGATTTACCAAATGAAGAGCCAAAAGTGCAGCAGAGTGGCCTTTTATTACAAAAAATTTAGTATTAGATTACATTTAATGACAAACATGTGTACCCTAATAATAATAATAATGCAATATTTTCAGCTTAAAGAGAGGAAACGGAAAGAATACAATGCAGGTTCATTTGATCACTTCTAGAGATCGGACTTTTAGACACTAACCAATATCAATTGCATTAGACTTACCAAAAAGTGCAGGTGACATCAATAATAATGAGCATTAGAAAACCAAAAAAGAAGGATCCAGTTTAGAAATTAAAGCGCACGGATGTGCAATGTAAAAGCATTACCTTGTTGGAAGGTAAGCTAGGTTTCTTGTTAAAGCTTATAGAATCTCTTCTGCTTTTCAGCCTTCGTTTATTTGATGAACCACTACCACGAACTGAATGCAACATACATCCACCACAATCTGTTTCCTTTCCGGTGCCATTTTTCTTGTCTTCTAGTGCTTTACAGCCAAAGGTGTACATTACATATTTCCTCAGCTGATTAAAAGATGAAATATCAGTAATACCACTCAACAATTAAGATTGAAAATTTTTTTGAAAAGGAAATTAATGCTAAATATACAAGATATTTGAACAAGTTGTAAAGTAATTACTTTGTCCCAATGCTCTTGAGCCTTACGCCTATTTCTAATTCTCCTCAAAATGCTATCTTCATTTCTGAGTTTCTTTACCCTATACTCACACTAATTCAATAGAAGGTTAGAACAATATGGAATGTAAGTATGAAGAAGCTATGATGTAATAAGGCTACAACTAGTGAAAATCCACAATGATCAAATATCAGGGATGTGTTGTTAGAAAAATCTCAAGAATGCTCACAGTCTTCAAGAAAATAATAACGTCAATTGTAAAAAGTAAACACCTTCCAAAGAAATAATAAAATAGAATAATAGTGCTCCTTCAATTCTTCCTCATTCAACAAATTAAGTTTATTTGACTTTTCAATTTATTTGAAGAGAATAGATGAAAAAGAAGCAGGAAAAAACTACCATACATCTATTGCACGGTTGATAGTAGCACTGTCTAGCTGAATTGCATTGAAATGTGCAATTTTAACTACCATACACACCAATAAATTAGAAATTACACTATTCACAAAGCCTAATAAGTGGCACCAACTATGGTAGTTTTAAATGCTGATGTTATGTTGTTGAATGCATAATTCAATCTCAGCCTGGATCTACATTCTACAACATAAAATATCAAGTCCTAAATGTGCAGCATAAAGTTTGAAATATGAAGGAATCATAACTGAATAATATTAAGAAAGGAATAAGAAGGGAACCTGTATCAACAGGTAGAAAAAGATGCCTATGCTAATACAATACAAGCCACCAAGGTCAGCAAGGAAGCTCACTGCACATGAAAGCAAAAAAAGATGGAATTATAAATAGTGTGAATCAACCACAGTTATGACCGCAAACAGGTTAGCGAAGATATTTTTTGCTAAGATCCCACATTGGATGGTATATGATCAAAGTACTTCTTGTAATGACTTTGGTTGAGTTAGGTTGCTCAATCTATTCTCAATTGTAATAGTCTCCGAAATACTTAATTCATGACAGTTTTTTTGTAACAACGACGCAGCATATTTCAAATGAAAACTTGGGGTTACATAACTTGTTTAACTATTTCTAAGTAACCTACTATTTTTTATCTACAAATTTTGATTAGGCCTAAACCAGCACAAAACATAGAGCTTATGAGTTTGAGAAGTTGATAATTAATAATTCAGATTGTAGATATAGTTATTCTCATTTTAGAATTGAGATTTGGAATGCAAAGAATTAATTATTCAAGGATCCGGTGGTTGAACTTGACAGTATAGCATCTGATAGTATCTAGTTTGTGAATGAAAGACCTTAGAACCTTGACTACAAATGAGATAATGCCACTCAGGAATGGAAGAAAGTAGCTAACAGTGAAGCCAAAATCAATATTACATGAAAAAAGTGCAATTTGGGCACTGCAAAGAGGAAAAGAAAGGAAGCCAAGAACTAATATAATGGAATAATTGCAGAGATATAGCTTGTATATACAGCACGCACAAAGGACACTTACCAGGACCCAAAATATTCTCTCTATCGATTTCCACGACATAATCAGAGAGGAAATTGATAAACAATGTAGTGTTGATCAGTCCATCAGCAGAACTTTCAAGGGATGCTCGAAGCTCATTTGTATCACGAGAAACTGAACCTGGGAGGAACTCGTGAAATAAAGGCTGTATGAGCTTTAGCTCATGTAAATTATGGTATATTCGAGGGAACAAATTGAATTTCAAAATATTTGATAAGTTTCCTCTGAATGTAACCGGGCTATCATTAAAATCACTTCCATTCTTTAGTGTTCCACTAACAAAACTCAAATGTTTCTTTGCAATATCCATTGAAGTGAGTTTGAACTCAAAACCAACAGCAGTGGCAGGATTGTTAGGCAGATCAACAAACTGCCATGAAATATACATATGATCATAGTGGACCTTGCAGTTTTTACACTTTAAGACTATGGTTGGCCCTGTGCTTGAGTTGTAACAACTGTAGTTTGCTAAAGTAGACAGAGAAACAACTCTTTCGTCGATAGAGCCAGGATCCCCAGTAACTAAATTTCCCAGATTCCGTAGATTTGCACAACTCATACTAGAGACAGTTGTTATATTGAACTCCATGTCATTGATAAAAGAGGCTAACTCCGGTCCATTTGTTGCTCTTATATTGTGGACCTCAATTGATCTCTTTGATATGATCTGGTACAGCAACCTGATAGAAGATTGAGTCAAAAGGGATACATGACCAAGCAAAAAGAAAAATGTGTAATAAGGCTAAGTAAGCACTGGAGACTCACGTAGCAAATAATCCAATAAATAGTATCCAACTTGCTATGGAGAAAGCTCCACCAAGTTCTGTTTTGCGTTTGGTGACCACTTTCTGATCATCCTACATGAAAAAAAAAAAAACAGCACCCCATAAAGCATTTTTCATACACATAGTTAATAACAATATGCCTATGGTTTTGTGTCCCATTGATAGGTAGAATATAATAGTGTCAAAAGGATAATAACTCATCGCACTAGAACAACATGTAACAGTCAGATGGTTGGCATTGCCTGTGCTGCAATGCTCATTCTTCAGTAACAGCTGCAAGCAGTCGTAACTCTTGAACAAAAAATTGCTAGCTATACACGTGAACCATACAGATGCATTTTTTTTATGCCAGCAACTAAGAAACGTGAATCCAGCAATAAAAAAACAATTAGAAAAGCCTAAAATCATAGATACCCTTTTCAAGTTGTTCTTCAATCAGAATTATAATTAACATTACAAAGCAAAATAATAAAGATTTGCATTAACAATTAGTATAATTAATAAAAATCTACATTAGTGCAATTTTGGTTAGCATACTTCGAATTGAGCTATTTTAGTCCAAAAAAATTTCTCAATGCTAAGATCAGGTCCTTCCGTTTTTATATCCAAAATTTGTTAACACCAGTAATTTTATTAGAATTTTGCATTATTTTTCAAAAATATACTAACAAGTGAAAGGTTTTTTTTTGCATGACATTGATTAGTAACACATCAGCCGGTCGATTAACTAAGAGATTATTAATATCAATAAATTTCTTTAAATTGAGTATAAATTCCTTAAATTATTTCACCAAAACAAAACTCTAAATTCTAACAACAATGTCATAAATATCTAAGCAGCTGCATTTTAATTTTATCCTTAAAACAGGACAAATATGGATGAAATTGGATTGCAAGCTAAAGCACAACCACAATTCACAAAACCAGATAACAGAAGAAAGAAAACAAGCCAAAACTAACCAGCCAGTGTCTGGTGGCAAAGCAAATATCCATCCTACTGATCCACCACCTGATGTTGAACCAAACGTTCCTTCCATCACCGAGCTTCGTGAACCTCAGAAAGAAGCAGAAAAGAAGCCACGAGAGGAGCATCACAACCGTGGCTTCCAAGAACACAGCCTGCGACTGCGTGAACTTCTTGATGGTGTCGAAGGCGAAGAGCGTCTCGGGTAAGCTGAGCGCGTAGTAGTCGACACCGGAGTCCGTGGCGATGGTGGAGTTCCCCTCAAAGAGCACGCACGTGTTCCTGACGCGCTGGAGCACGTGGCCGGGGAGGCACGCGCAGAGGGTGGTGTTATAGGTGACGGAGTTCGCGGGGCACGACGCCATGGGAGCTGAAGAACCCCAGATCAAGTGAAGGTAAAGTTTTATTCTTTACTCGATTCCGCGAGTGACCCAGTAGAGGAAAATGCGAAAAGAGTTCAGCTTTTAGGAGAATTCGCGTATAGAGAGAGGAAACGTGAAATGGGTCGGATCCTCTTTGGATGATTGGACTGCAACGGTGAATAACAGAGTGGAAAGATGAGACAGCACGTAACAGAGGAAAACAGAACAGAAAAACAGAGGAACAGAGTTAAAGAAATAAATAAGAAATGCTTTTCTTGTCTTGGTTTCTTCGAGATGAAGCAGTGCGTATGGTATGTGTTGTGGTGAGAAAGAAGAAAAGAATTTAATATTGTGGTGTTTGCTTTTAAGCTGGGTTTTGTTTTGTAGATAAATGTTGGTTTTGTTGTTGTTGGTGTGTGCTTGGTATTGGTTTATGGACTTTTTTTTGGAATGAGTTGAATTGAATTTGTGTTTACATCACTCAAAATTAAGTGGGACACTGTTGAATTAATGTTATGGACCAGGAAAACAATGTGTTTGGTAGTGAAAATTTCTTGAAATGGAGGAAAATATTGAGTATTTGTTGGACTTTCTTTTCTTTCACTAAATAGTGAAAAATAGTATATTTATATTTTTCTTGCCTCCAGCCAATGCATATAGATAAAAAAAATTGAGAATGAGAAAGAAGTAAGGTTGATTCTATAAATATTCTAGATCCTTCAAGAGAACAACATTTTAGGGAGAGATGAAAGAATTTAAATGTAATCAAATTTCAAATGGAACATTAATTTTATTGTTAACTAAAGAGATGTATAAACTACAGAAAAGTTTTTTTTTCTTATCGGCATAAACTACATAATAGTGATGTGTATATAAGAATTGAAATCAAAATGCAACACTATACCCTGATAAAGATTTATGTCATCATAAAAATTTAGTTTCATAATAAAATAACTAAGTTATATCATCCATACTAATTTTTCATGATGAATTTAAATCTATACATGTTATGTTTATGGAAGCGATTGTCAATAAACAAATTTAAGGTTAATCCATAAATGTTACAAAATATTTAATGCATACAAATTTTGGAATAAAGATACTTATTTAATATTTTATTAGTAGGAGTGAATTATATTATTAGAAAGGTAAATGTTATAAATACGAAATATTTATTGATTTTGATAATGATTGATATTTATAGAAAAAAAAATCGATTAATCATCTTTATTGGATTATTTTAACTCAGTTACTTTATTTCATTTCTAATAGAAAGTCTTAATCAAAGATAAATATTTATACTTGCAACTTATTGGTAAATTTCAAAGATTTAACTTTATATGGGTAAACAAAATTTAAAAAATTATATGGGTTTAATATTTTAGCAATTACACAAGGTTTTACTTATTGTAAATGAATGCATATGTAGATTAGGGGACATTTAATAAAAGTTTTTTTTTTCATATGCAAGAAGCACCTACTTGGAATATTTCTACAAGTTTTCTAAACAATGGAAGAATAATGCATTTTTTTTATTAAAATCTTGAATTGATTATTATATTAGATAATTTAATAAGAGTAAATTTGGTTTTTATTCAAATTTTCATTTCAAGGGAGGAAATACTATTATTACATTAAAAAATGTTTTTGTAGAAAATTTGACGAAAACAACATTTTCAAAAAACACTTTTTAAGTTAATATTCTGTTTCTTCTTTTTATGCATTTTTTTATGTTGTTTTACAAGATAAGAATATGATAAATTCTCTTGTTTTTTTATAAAATAGTTACACAATTTATATTTTATCTCTATCTCGCGTGAAAATTATTTATTCCGTTCCTTTGTTACTTTTAAGGTTGTTTTTACTCAAGGAAAATATTTAATTTTTCTACTTCTATTGCCGTTTTAAGTAAGTTGTTTATTATATCTCTATCAATCTTGTTATTTCTATGTACATTTACATGTTATTACATTTTTCTCTCTTTGTTAGCATAACTAGCTTTTTTCTCTCCATATATAAATTAAATATATAATTAGAAAAAAATAGTAATATTATCATGAAATTTAAAATTACATTTTGTTAAAAAAACAAAGGGAATAGATAGTAGAAGACATGTAATAATATTTTGACGCTGATAAAAAAAATAATAATATTTTGATAAAAAGAGTAATTAATATAATCTTGAATTTCATAGATAACAAATAACTAGAAATAAAATTTCTCAAAAAAAAATCATACAAAAAAAATTAAATGTAAAAGATATAAAAACGTTTTTTTTTTCAATTTCAAATTTCGAAAACTAAAAGCTTCCCATGTCCTAATCTCCCTTAGTTTTAGTTTGAAAAAAGACAAGCAAAGCCATAAGCAATTTGCCAAATATCATTTAAGGATATTAGGTACCATTTAATAACCAAGAATTACAACGACCAAATGGCTTTATTTGAAGTAGAAATTTATATTGTTTTTGTTGTTATTAAATATAAAATTTGTCTACAATCCTGGTTGAATAGCAAATATATTTGTTGTATTAATTGAATTGTCTTAAGAAAATTAAAAAATATAATAAATGAGACATAATATTATTAAGATTTTCTTTTCTGCAAGAACAAATATAAAGAACAAAAATTAGAAGTTCACAAATTTTAAAATACAATGTCAAATAATAATTACATAAATATTAAGTAATTATAGACGAGAATAAACAAATACACAATTAAAATTCGCTTAAAAATTACAATATTTTTTTAAAATGTTGATAAAGAAATTATCGGGAGAATTTGAGTGATTGAATTGAATCATTGAAAGAAAATGAAAATTTACAAAAGATTTTTTTTGTAAATGAAATCAGTTTCGGGACAAAAGTTAACCGTAAAAATAAGTCTTATAGATTATTTACTAAATTAAAGATGTTCTAATAATTTAAAATTGAAATAAAACAATAAATATTATATATTATTTACTAAACTAAAAATGTTCTAATAATTTAAAATTAAGATAAATATGAGAATAAAAATAAGCCATAGATATACAACACATCCCTTTCTTGGACTCAAAATCAGATATTACTTGTAATCATATTCATACATAATTAGTATAAATACTTAATGTTAAGATTAAGACAAATTTGAACTATAAGTGTGAGTTTATTTTTTATCCTTAGATTTCTATTTTCCTCCTTTTTTTTATCATATCTCGATATTCAAATAATGACACTTCATCATTAAATGTTTAATTGTGTCAGACTTATATTAATGTAGTTAATAAATGTTAAATTGAGTGGTTGATGTGCTAACTAAATTCAAAGGCAATAAATGAAAGAATTTAAGTACTTAGGGGAGAATTAGACCTAGATTGGTCTTCCTTTTTTAGATCTAAAATTGCCTTACTAATTCTAAATTAATCTGTTTGAAATATAAAAATAATAATTATAATCCATATTTAATAATTATTTAAGCTTCATATTTCTCTGATTTTGTCGTTGAGTTAGTTAAAAAGACTTTTTAAGTCATTTTTTTTATCTTGATATATTTTTTATTCGTAAACACGATTAAATAGACTCTTAAGATTTCATCGAAAACTAATCTAACTCGAGGCTAACATTATGAGTAAAGTCTAACCTTTTTTTTTTGTTGATAACTTCAGAAGTTATTTGCAAATCACAAGTTATGAGACGAATTCACAATGTTTTTTACAATTTCTCACCAACTACTCTAATTTTAAAATCACACCAGTTTTTCACTCATAATTAATAGTAAAGTTAGCTTTTGCTTTTACGGTATGTTAAGACTATTCCTAATTTTGTTTCTCTAAAACTTTTTTCTTCTATATTTGGTGACAATTTCTTGACCAAAATATTTTATGTCCCATGTGTGTTTTTTATCAGGGATTTTTTTAAATTTTTCTTAAAACTTACAATATAAGAGAACTTATAAAATATTTTCATTTTACTACTTTTAAAAAAAATATTTTTCAGTTAAACATTTTGAAATTTTACAATTTTTTTTCATCTAACCATATATATAATCTCAAACATAAATTGAGGATCTCTTAAAAAATAAATTCAAGTCTAACTCAACTTTATAAAATAATTTTTATAAATTTTATATTCAATTATTTATTATAAAATATTTTTATCTTTCGTAGACGTGAGATCTCCAAATAAAGTACATTAACAATGATTGAGAAACCAAGGGTAAAGAAGCAACAAAATAAGAACCGCCCAACATTCCAAATCAAGAATGAAAACAAAATCAAAGATGAACAATTGAAGGTGATGAGAAAGAACCACCATTTGGTTTGACACAAACTTAACGAACCGAAACTAAAGGGGGAAGGTCTGCTCTGTATGTAGCATGGAGGACCATAACACCGAAGAGCATGTTTATGCTATAAATGTTTGGTTCTTGGAAAGCTTGGCTTACTCATGACTGCCACTAAAGCCTCCCAACTTGGATTCAACCATTAGTGCAGGTGAATCACCACTGCTTCTTAATATGTTGGCTAAGTTCCCATTATCAGAACCATCAGAACTTGTATGATGGTTGATATATTGCTGGAATAATACTACTTCTCAATTGGACATCTTCGAATCCTTCTTTGTTATAATTTTAAATTCTCAGATTACCACCACTTAGTAACATCAAGAATTAAGTAGCTGTTCGCTCACAATTTCAAGGACTAAATTTGAATTTTTAAAAACTATAAGGACTATGAAGGATAGGACTAATGTGACGCATTGCTCTTTAAATGAAGAAACAAATTTTCTATAAATAATTGTGTAATAAAAGAATATCAATTCAAAATTGTAAACCAACATGGCAACTGACAGGTAAATCTTTATTGTTCTGACATTTAATAAATACAGACGTCAGAATAAAATTTTGAAATTAGTAATCTCTCCTGCTACGGGCAAGATCACTCGCAATATCATTATCTTGTTCACACTGATCCAAGAATCTTTTATAAGCAGGTTTATGAACAACAACAAGACGTAGGTATTTCGCAGCTTCGGCCTTTTGGCCCGCATCAAAAAGAGTGCTACATACCCAACAAATCAAATCCAATGAGCAAGATGCAAATAGCAGTGTTAGAAGAGGAAATTTCATCACTAAAAAACTAAGGTAGTTAACCTAAATTGTACCTGGCAAGCAACAGTAACCCATCAAAATAATAGCCTTTGCTTGTAGGATCTTCTGGCTCCTCCATATTTGCTATTCTTTCAAAGTGTGCCCGTCCTTCGTCCCTCTTACCCTGAAGTACGGTAAATTGAAGAAAAATGAATATCACAGCGAATCCTATTGAAAATCTAGAAGCTTCTAAAAATTCTCAGGCTTATTGCCTGCCAATAGTTAGATATGGCCTGACAGTTAGTCGGCCAGGTCAACACCAAAACAACAATCAAATACCCCAATCGTTGTAGGCAGGAGAAATACCCAAATATCCCAATTCAAAACCAATACGCGCCTCCAATTCCTCACAGGTAGTATTTAACCTGGTACACGCACAGTGTACGTGAAACATTGGATAAATTATTGATTTCTAGATCCTTCTTAATTGTTTTCCTACAACTTTTCTCAGTCTCTCGCTGCCTCTACCGACTTCAGGTATTTTCCACACAAGTCATTTTAACAACAGGTGCTACAACAATTATTTCCCTAGTGCATTCAATTCTTATCCTATCTCTTCTGGTATGTTCACTCTACAAAGCAGCATTCCCATCTCAGCTACAGAGTTTATCCTTTTGTTAGCTTTTTATCGCTCGACATTCAATTCCGCAAAATATCACTGTTCTTGTAGTTCCGCTCAAGTCAGACACCAACTATTTCTAAAACACAAACCAACTTCCAGAATCTTTTCTTTAGGAGGAATTGAGGTACAATTTTCACTCAGGTAACAAGATAATCAGTATTGGGGTTGGGCATGCAAGACACGCACAAGATGTCTAAATATTCCTCTATCAAATGCATATCCAAACCGTTTTTCAACATATATCCAAAATCTTGTTCAAACAAAAGTTTGCTCGGAGAACAAATTGTAGTATGTGTTTAACCTGTCGTTCACAAGCAACTCCAGCCCACTGTGATGAAAGAATCAAAAGATCCAGTTCTTCGGCATCAGTTGGATATCCAGCAAAAGAAAGCTAACGAAAAATCAGAAAATAATTAGGGTTTGAAGGCACAAACTTAGTGAAATGAGACAAAAAAATTCTGGTAGCAATAAAAATGAAAAAAAAAAAAATCAATGCAAGACATAATAATTCAGAGGACAGGTATTTGACATAGTAGATAAAACCAGTATAACAAATGAAAAACAACATGGAAGCAACTATGAGTTTCATACTTTCCAAATTGCACGCTCGAAGTACTCAATAGCCTCCTCATTTACATGCTTCAGCAATAGAGTCCGTCCCATCAGAACTAAAGCTCGAACATATTCAGGGTCCTTATCAAGAGCTAGTCTGTACACGCAACTCAATGCAATTCGTTGTCAACCACAGATAAAGCTTAAAAATATAAAGGGTCTACTGTCCAATTTTTCCTCCCTAACTCTGAAGAAACTAAAAATGAAAAAAAAAACTTACTTTAGTAAGGGAATTGCACTTTCTTTATCATTACTGGAAAGAAATGAGACTGCAAGCTGTAAACAATCAAACCATAAAATAATCACATTCTAAATGCCAATCTGATTTTAATGATATATCACACGTCATATATTCTCATGTTCCTATTCACTCACAGCAGTCAGTTCTTTAGGGGACATCTCTTCTATAGGTATTCTACGCCACTTTTCAGTTGAACTCAGAGGACCTTTTTCTGGAGAAACAGCTTCCTTAATAGCTTCTGTTGGAATATTATCTTGTAACCTTGGTGAAGGAGCTGTTTTTGAAGCACCAATTTTCTCAGTGGTTACCTTTTGACTATTCTTGTCTCGTAACCCCAACATTGTAAGGACAGCAGGATGTCTCAGGGCTATTTGCTGCAAAGTTTATTCATTTGTTGGATCAACTTTATGAGTTAGTACAATAGTGGTTCAAACTAAAATAGACTAAAGATGCACAAGGTGTTTCTACTTACCTGAATGAGGGTAAATGAACTATTGGTAACCCAATAGAACTGGCTCCCCTGCGAGAGTATATTAGTGTAGAATGTTATTACAGCCTTCAATATGAGAAAGAATAAGTTTACCATAAAATATAGTTGGCACGAAAAATGAGACATGCAATAGGAATGCAGCAGTGGAGTGATACTTACTAATCTCTTAGATAATTATTACTAAAAATTATAACTGAAAGTTCTGGCTTATCTTTGACCAGGGAAATTAACCTACTAATGTGAGTTCAGAAACTGTGACCACAACATATACAAAAATAAATCATAGGTTTCATCAATTTTCAGCAATCACACCTCCAGTGTCTAAAGATATCTTCCATGTCATGTCATTTAGAAAGAAGATACATCAAGAGTGCAGTTTTATTCATAAAAATACAGTGACTTCTGTATTTTTCTTTTACTTTTATCAGAACTAAAGTCTACAACACACAACACTCAAGGATTAAAGTTACCTGAGGAATGCAAAAGCCCACAAAAGCTAAAGGCACTGTTAGAAAGTCCAAGTATCGCTTATAATACTGCAACAAAAGCATCCCACAGTTAACAATGGGTTTACTTTATTTCAATGCAGTTACTAGAATAAATTCCCTTATGTTGCAACATATAAACAATATTCTTAAACGGTTAGTAAAATGAAATGAGCAGTTCATATAATATAACAGGAAATGTATAACAATAAATATCCCCACCAGTTTTTCTCAAGAACATGCAATACAATAGTAAGTCATTAGAAGTACAGAGAAGCTATACTCACTTTGGCTAATAAGTCAAAAATACTCCTTGTCTCTGCAACTACAGGTTTCCCAAAGGATATCTGATAAATCAATTAACACAAATTAGTACACATTCTATGCCTGACTCATCCTGGCCTCTTGCAAAACGAAAGAGAGAATTATGGTACAAAAAGTATACACCAAACAAGTGCCAAACAGAAAGCAAGAAATCCATCCTACTATACATTAGTCTATGATCTGACTATGTCTTAGCACATGAAATATTTGGGACTGTCTAGTTTAAAAAATTGTTTCTGCTTTCATTTTTCTGTTTCATTTTAGTTACAAAATCACCACTTTGTTTTTATTTTGTTTCTTTCCAAAAAATTGTATAGAAAATAAGGTTTTTCTGTAATTAAAGTGAAAAGAGAAAACACTATCAAAAGCCAAACGACCTTAGTTATTAACCTACTATACTTTATGTTATGTTATTTTATTGTTAACACCATAAAGCCAGGCAATGTAGCTTGTTTAATCAATGATATAAAAAGTTAAAGTTTGATTCATTATTATAAGAAGATAACAAAGTCAGTAAGCCAACGATCATTATCAGATTGTGACTCGATAAATCATTTGCCATTAACCAGTTGATTTGGATCCATCAACTTTGCCAGCCACTTTGGTTTTGGTAGGTCAACCTTTGTTATATCAACCGGCCCAAAATATCAAATTTAGACACTTAAATCAACTGCATCCAACCCTTACTAAGAGGGTTTCTGCCACAACAGAATGATAAAATGTGATTCATCTATCTAATAAAACAAAATTTGTGTCTTGTTAAAAAGAATCACTCTACATTGGCACAAACATGGGGGTAAGACAACACAAGGTAACTAGAAACATGATTTTCAGGTTATATCCCTTATATATATGGATTCATACTCCATTACCTGAACATTCATGTAGTGCAAACCAGCAATCAGAGAAGGAAAGATGAACCCCGAATAACCATGAGAGAGTTCAGTTAAATTTTGGAACCATAAAGCACCACCCTGCAACATATTTAACAAGTTTAAATGTTCAGCAAGTATGACTTTCTGTGTGCAACAGGAACAACACTCAACACTTCTGTTGAAATTAGAAGATTTTAGGAACAGAGAGAGGATGAGTGAAATTAAATTGATATTAGGTTAAATATATTGCAATTAATTTGTTCATAAGACCAAGAGTATGTAATCTTATTTATGTTAATCATAATCTGTTAGAGGTCTCACATTGAGTAGGATAAACTAATTGATGATGTAATTGAGCACTGAGGCTCTACCACTTAAATGGACTAGTCTTTTGAGTTAGACTCTTTTTTTTGTGCCTAAGTCCAAACATTTGGTGTTTTCATTGATAGTTGGGTTACAGAAAGGGCTATCTAAAGGCTGAATTAAGGTGCAAATTAATACTAATAAATGAGCGAAGTCGGTCTCAAAGAGAAAAGAGCTACCACTAGGTCAGTATTGATAGAGTGAACTATCGGCCCTTAAAGGGAGTGACAATGTTATGAGTCCCACATTATGTAGGATAAGCTACTTGATGTGGTACTTAAGCCTTGAGGCTCCCACCTAATGGACTAGTCTGTGGGTTGGGCTCTACTCTTGTGCTCAAAGCCTAACATAATCCTAAGTAATGAGGGGAATAAATCATTAGGAAATATGGCAACAAATCCTAGAGAGAAAAAGGAAACGGAAAACTAATCTAAGAGGAATATCTAAGATAGGATAAAATAATTTCATACATTCTAACATTATGATATAGCTTCACTACAGCAAAAAAATTTCCAAATGTTAAGTCCATAACTTAGATGACATCATTACAGCTAACTGTTATCATTCTAATACTTTGTATCCAATTGAACCAGATCTTAATGTGAGATATATTCTCATAATGTAGTTCTATTCGTTCATGGAATGACGTCCATGGAAATTATGTTTAGAAAATATGAAGATACATAAAGCACAAACACAATGTCCAAACAGCCTTTTAATAAGTTGGTGCATTACACAATCAAAACCAGGGTGACCATTCAGTGACATCTTCCTTATGCTAATCATCCACAGGAAAAAGCACGGAACCTGTAGAAAAATAGAAGACCAAAAGTCAAAATTACAATGGAAAGTTTGTGAAGAATTGCTACGATCATGTTACTTTTTCCTTCCATATTTGGCTTATCCTGATTGCTGATTATAAACAAGTCAAATTAGTTTCCACCACTTTCTTTACAGAGGGAGAGACTTATCTGAAATTCACTTAACACTAACAGAGGGAGACAAAAACTCAGTAGCAGTGTGCAGTTTATGCAATTATCTGGAGCAAAGGACAGTTAAAGATTGTCTCTTCAGTCTTCTTGATCATTGAATCCTTTAGACAATATTATGTGTCCTTGCTGCTACCTTATCTATCAGTTTGTCCCTTCCCTGTTCTGTTAACCCCCCCACCCCCCTTCTTTTGTTCTCTGGCCCATTGCATAAGTGTGTTTTCCTAATCTCTCAAATAAACAGGAATTGAATGAAATAAAAGGAAATATTTTCCTTATACACAAAAGTTAACTAACAGTTGCCAATGAGGGTTTGTCCAACAGACTGTAATTTTCCAGGCAGGTTCAGTATGGCCTGTCCTTGGAATGGGGCAGCTTCCCCTCCAATCAAGCTTTTTTTTACCACAAAATAAAAGCTAACAGTTAATTAATTCAGTTATGATATTAATTACTAAACATAATTCCTTTTAGATCAAATGAACCTCTTTGACAGGTTTCAGATTCCAGCAACTCGTGGATGCTCCCTCTGATATTTAGGAAGGTGAAAACAAGCTCAAATATAAAGAAAGAAGCATCAAAAGTCTTATTGAAAAGCTTGAACTCAGTTACTCACTAATTTTCTTCGGTTTAAGCTGTAAACCTATGTCATAAGGTAATGCCAAAGTCTTCAGGAATAGTAAGTAATAAATTCTAACAACACCATATACCTCCGTAACTTTCTCAAAATGGAAACAAAAACCAAAGCTCTGTCATAAGTCATGAAGAAATTTTTAATTTGTAATTGAACCCTAAAGATTTACTCAAAAAAATATTCTGCTCAGGAAGAGTGGCTGCTTTCTTTTCCTTCACAGATTTTAGACATCCTTTAATTAGCTAGCATTACATTTTGACTGGCACAAAGTGAGGTTTTCCCATACAACACAACATGTGAATTTCTTTCATCCGTATCACAAACAGCTTTCTTAGGAGGTTGCTTTTGGCTGTGATATTATTAGTAAAAGATAATTTGGGGAGAAGAAGGCAAACTCATTTGCTGTAGGAGTCATAAGCAATGTTCCCCCATGAAGCTAGATATATCACCTGTACAATGAACGGTACCAGCGGCCACACATAAGAGGGGCATCCGATTGCTTTTCTCTTCTTCCGGAAGAATAGAAACTGACGAATATAACTCTTTCCTGAGAAAGGTGGCGGGAATGGAGGAGGCACTTTAAGAATTGAAAAATATTAATAACAATTTAAGTACATGAACTAGAAGTGGAGAAAAGGAAAAAAGATATCTTTTACACGTAAAATTATAAGGAAGTATCTACTCCCATTTTCCAATCACAAAAAAAAAAAAAACACTTTAAAGATAAAGAACAGTTAGATACACAACAAAATGAAATGATGCATAAACAAACAGGCTTACAAGAGCAAAAACACAATCCATATGCCCATTACACAACATTTGCACACAGTGGTAGCAAAAGGTAGGATAAAAAGTGATCCAGTGCAACAGAAATGAAGAAAAAAGACATTTCAATAACTATAATCAAAGCTAGATTAGAAAATAGTGTTACACGAGTGTAACTTGTATAAGATAACCAAGCAAACAAGCATCCAATGGGAACAGTCAAAACTAACAAAATACTAATAACCTAATTCTAATTTCTAAACAAACATTTGAAGCGCCCAACGGCTTTATTCAACAACAAAGATGAAAGAAGTGATAATGATCAGCTACAGCTGCATCATATCTTCCAAACAAGACACAGATGGATTAACCTAGCAGAACCAGTTTATTCATTTATTTTTAAAGTTTTTGTTTCCAATTAAAATTGAATAATTAGTAAAACTATCCAAATTAAACATACTACCAAAACACGCTATGAACTAATCCGAGTAAGGCATATGATACTCACATTTAGGAAAAAACTCGCCAATCGTTTTCAGCTTGTGTAGTGTTGAGACCAGAGGAAAAAGAATAGCAATTCTGAGAGCTAGAGTAGAAGAAAATATAGTTAACCACCTGAAATTCAACAACTGGATTAACACAAACGTTCGGTTCAGAGTCCAAAACAAAACAGATAAACAAGTGTTTAAGTAATGCGTTAGCAACTAGAAAGAAGAGACCTAGAAGCTTACCAGGGAAATCCAGAAAGCTCGTGGAACGAGTCGAGCATCGAAATCAGCTCACGAACGGGGAAAACGGCGTCGTCTTGATCGCCGCCACTGGTATCGGCGATCGCTTTCAGAAGCTCGGAGTTAACCGGCGAGTCGAGTCCGAACGAGTTCGACTCCAATTCGCGGTCATCGGAAGAGCGAGTAGAGAAAGCGCGTGAGTGGAACGCGTCGAGAAAGGCGAGGGTTGGAGAGGGAGATAAGGCGGGAGCGGGGAGTGGAGAAGGGAGCTGAGAGGATAGAAGGCGTGGCAGAGATAGGAGGGAGAGGGAGGATGACGAACGCGCTTGGCGGAGGCGAGAAAAGAGCACCGCCGCGGTGGCCATCGGCGGCTGAAGGGAGCACAGCGAGGACTATGGTGTAACCTGGTTGCTACAAAATTCAGTTCCGAGAAATCAAGGAAGCGATTATAATGTGTAAATTTTAGTTAAATTGACTGAACACTCAACACACTCTCTAATTGAATTATCAATATTCTAAAATTGGAGTAAGAGGCACTAATTTAGCATATGTCATGAGGAGAACTATAACTCATTTTTATTTAAATAAATAATTTATTTTATATACTTATTATCTATTGATGATTCATTTATTTTATATATTTATTAGGTAATTACACACCTAATTATGATTTTAAGTTCAAACATCTATGAGAGGTTTATACACCTCATTATAGTTTTAGGTCGAAACATGCACACAAGACTTGTACACTTTATTATGACTTTAGATAAAGACAAGAAGGTGAGGTTTATACACCTCATTATGACTTTAAATTCAAGCATGCATGTGATATTTGTACATCTCATTATGAATTTATGTTTGAACATGCATGCTAGACTTGGACGTCTAGTTTTTTCAATGAGTTTTCAACAACATAAACACACCATGCACATATAATAAGGTGTCACTTGATTACAAAATACTTTGTAATTTTTTATTTAGATTCTTTAATTATGATAAGTCAATCACTGATTGGTTTACATAATTTGCTTTATGAAGTAAGTTTTTCAATTATTTGTATAAGTCATGTCTTGTTATTAAACAATGTGCATCTTGTGTTTATTTTGCTTAAGCCATAAAATGAACTTTATATAGAGTAACAAATTGTGTAAAACAAATAATATTTAATTAAGAGTCAAGTGCACAATACCACAAATGATATTTAATAACAAAAATAAAATTTTAATCTTCTTTCACAATCCCGTAGTTGTTGATTACTTGAGTTTGTTTCACCATCGCTTGAAATCCCTTATCAAAAGTTTTTTGCTAGTTCTGATTTTATCACATTCTCAATCTTATGCAACTTCTTATTTTCTTCTTCCCAATCCTTAATACTTCTTGTTAATTTTTCTTTTATGAAATAAGTAAATTTTTTTTTTTCTAGATTAGTGGGACTCCTCTAACTTTCACTTCACTCGTGTAAACCAATGTAATTGCTTTACTAAAGACAATTGTTTAAGTTTCTACTTAAGTCAACAAAGGTAATTGCTTTACTATAAAGACAAATTTTTAAGCCTCTACTTAAATAGAAAACTATAAAAACTTAATCCATAATTACAACTTCTAAAATTTTCTCCATCAAACAAAACTCACTAAATAGTTTACCAAAATTCCAAAGAAAACCTACTAAGAAACTAATTATTCAAAGAACCAAGCTTTCACTTGCTATCTCTTGGAAACCTTTCAAGAAATTCTTAAAAAGGCACACAAGACCTCCTAAAACTTCTTGAAGACAAGCCAAATCTATCATATAACTTTCCTTAACTAAACTTGATACTTAAGCTCGTGTAAACCTCGAAGATTTAAGTCACGAAACTAATTTATAAGTTTAACATTTTATCTTTATCTTTCTCTGTATTTGTTAGCTTTAGTAGATGTGATACTCCAATAAACCTCTATCCAATATTTATAATTATTTTAATATTTTCTCATTACACTTTTATATTTATTATTTTTAATCTTTTTACATTTTCTTATTCAAAATATGTAAAATTTAAAAAGTATTAAAATAGGCCAAATATGTTGTCAATTAACAATATAAACAATGTATTATAATTTTTTTTAGTATTTATTTTACAAAATCTCAATTTGTCTCTTGTTCTATTATAAAATATAACAGATATGAACAAAAAGAGAACAAAGATGAACAAAAAGTATAAGGAAGACAAATGATATAAAAATGAATATCTCTTTTATTATATTGAAATCAGAACGAATAGTCTAAAGAAAGAAATAATCAATCAATAAATACTAGAATCATAATAGACAAAAAGAGGTTATTCACCTTTATAAAAAAAAAACAACTAAAAATTAGAAAAAACACAATTAATATTAACATTTTTATATAATGTTTATATCCATATCCTTTAATATTCTTAAAAATGACGTTTGCTAAACATGTTTTATCATAACTATTCTCTATTCAAAAAAAAAAATAAATATATATATATATATATATATATATATTTTGATAAAAGATATTTAAATTATGATGGAATTAATTGTTTTTTTTGTCTTAAAGAATAGGAATGCTTTAATTTTACTCTTGATTAAATTTTTTTCATTTTTAATTCTTCGTATTATATTTTTTTTTTTCCTTTTGTTAGTGGGCTTGGTCCATAGGCTTCCAATTTACTTTAATTAAATAAATATACAAGATCATTGACCTTCAAAATTTCTTGCTTAGTCACCAAGCCTTTATCTTTCACGCATAAGTTTTTTAAATTTGTACATGATATTCTTTTTATGCATACACTGATTTCTATAATTGTTAGAAAAATATATGCATTTCTTATACATTAATTTTTATTCTAATAAAATATTATAATATTTTCTTTTTGTATACTCCTAAAATAATTACAACAAACCAAAGAATTAAATAAAAATTACTAGAAAAAAAAATCTCTTCGTGTAGTTTAAAAAGCAGGCCGAAGACGGAAGTCACGCAAGTCTCTGATTTTTTTAAAAGATACGATGCACATGACACGTATGAATGACACGTACGAAAGACACTCGTTGAAGTTAGAAAGCTTGTGAAGAGAAAAACCGAAATTGTAGCAGGCGTTTTTTTAATTACCATTATTATTTTATTATCATTAAATAATAATAATAATAATAATTATGTTTAATTAATTTTTATTAAAAAAATCACCTTATATTAAGTATTTTTATTTTTATGTTGATAATTAAATAATATTTAAAATTGATGATGATATAATGTTATTAAGAATAAAGTTGTATTTTGAAATTTGTGTTGTTGCAGAGAGGACGGAGACAGCACAGAGATTCCTGGATCGTTCTTCCTTCTCTTCTTTCTCTTGCTTCCTTGTTGCGACCATTTCTTTAATCACCATTTTCTCTCTCTCGCACACCGATAATTGTAGCCATCCACCACCGTTTATTTTTAATTATTACTTTCGAATGAATGAGAACAAAACCACCGCCATCGCTCTTATCTCTCACCATTGACTCAGCCGTCCTTAATCTATCCGACATCTACGATCTCTCCTCAATCCCTGATCACATCCTCCTCGACCTCTTCCTGGTACTTTTCTTCTTATCATCTCTCTCTCGCTTTCTCGCTTTTTCTCATGCCTCCTACTCCTACTTCCTAGTTAACCAAGGTTCCACTTTCATGCCCTTTTTTCATTTTTTTTCTTCATTGCCACCTCCCCTTTTGTTTTAATCAATGCCCCTTCTTTAGATCTTCCGTAAAAATTAAATCTTGCCTCGTTGAATGAGGGAAGGAATGTTGTTCAGCTGCATGCTCTTTGGTTCTGTTTTCTTGTCATTTTTCAAAAAACAAAACTTTTGACGTACTTCTTTATGGAATGTTGTCCCATCAGAATTATAGTTTAGATTCGTGTAACGTATTTAGTTGGTTGGTTCATGCTGTTCTGTTTTGTGCGAATTATTAAAGTGGAATTCTAATTCTAATGTGGTCGATTGAAGGACTGGGTATTGGTTTTGTGTTTTTTTGAAAGTTCCAAGGGCTTGTGTTAAGCAAATTATGAAACAAATCTCGTTTATGACTGTTAGGGATTGGGATTGAATTGATGATTATGTTTTCTTGTATTTCTGTTTTGGGGGCGGTTATCCCTAGGGTAAGATTTTTCTTCACTTTCTGCTTTCTTGTAGGGGTATCACGTTTGAAATTTCTTTTTCCCTGTTGCTGCAAATGTAGCTGGTTCAAACAACTGTTTCATAATCGGGATGGGAATCTGGAAATGTCAAATATTGTTGTGGATCTAGTTTCAGTCCTTTTGTTGTCTATATATAATTATGGGCTTTGGATGCAACCTGAAGCAATTTTATTTCACTGTCATTCAGCATCCTTACTGTATTATGTGTGGTTTTTCATGGACAGAGAATATTAAGAGCTGGGAAACTGACTGAGAAAGTTCTGAGACTGTTCATAGCAACTGGTAAGGATGAAGTCATCTCCCTTGTTAAGGCACTCAATATCCAACATGATCTGACCCCTGTGCTTCCCACAAGTGAGTTAGTTTTAAGATTTTATGCAATACGTATAGTAGCTATTCCTGTAGTGACAAATGATTCTTTTCTGACATTTGAATATCTCTAAGTACAGGGTGTTCTGAGAGATTCTAAAGGTTAAATTATTCGCAGTTAAGGAGGTAAAACAAGACTTTTAGTTTGTGAGATAGTCTGTATTCTGTACCGTGCAAGATGTCTCAAGCAGTTATCAAAGATAATGAAGTGGACATTGTGATTGGTGCACTGCACCCTGACCTTACAGCTTTTATGAATGAATGGAGGCCAATTTTCTCCCGCTTTCACCTGATAATAGTAAAAGATCCTGATCTCAAAGAACAACTAAAAATTCCTGAGGGATTCAGTGTGGATGTGTATGAAAAGGCTGATATTGAGCGAGCGGTGGGTTCTTCCTCTTCTATTCGCTTCATTGGCTACTCTTGTAGATATTTTGGCTTTCTAGTTTCACGGAAAAAGTATGTTGTCTGTATTGATGATGATTGTGTTCCTGCAAAAGATAATGCGGGGTTTTTGGTGGATGCTGTGGCTCAGCATGTTACGAACCTCCAGACTCCTGCCACCCCTTTCTTCTTCAATACACTATATGATCCATTCCGGAAGGGTGCAGATTTTGTTCGTGGCTACCCATTTAGCCTGCGAGAAGGGGTTACTTGTGCTCTCTCATGTGGGTTATGGCTCAATCTGGCCGACCTTGATGCTCCAACACAAGCTCTGAAGCCAGCGCAGAGGAATTTGCGATATGTAGATGCAGTTTTGACTGTTCCTGCTAGAGCCTTGGTGCCTGTGAGTGGAATCAATATTGCCTTTAACCGCGAAGCTATCGGTCCAGCAATAGGCCCGGCATTGAGGCTGTCAGGGGAAGGGAAATTCAGGTGGGAAACTGCGGAAGACATATGGTGTGGAATGTGTGTGAAAGTCATATGTGACCACCTTGGCCTTGGTGTGAAAAGTGGGTTACCCTATGTTTGGAGAACAGAAAGGGGTGATGCCGTTGAGAGCTTGAAGAAAGAGTGGGAAGGGGTGAAATTGATGGAGGATGTTGTTCCTTTCTTTCAGTCATTGAAGTTGCCACAGTCAGCAACTACAGCAGAGGATTGTGTGGTTGAGATGGCCAAAACAGTGAAGGAACAACTAGGGAAGGTTGATCCTATGTTTTCTCAGGCTGCTGAAGCCATGGTAGACTGGGTCACGCTCTGGAAGACAGTTGCATCTTCTTCAAGCTCCTGAACTTGAGGACCCTTGTAAGAGTGACGTTCCCTCGGTTGGGTGGCTTCTATATTTCTTTATTTTGTTTCACTAATTTATATGTCTTCTTTTTTCCGGTTTGTTGTGAACTTAGCTTACATTTTACCTGACACAGATAGACTAAAGGCTGAATAAAATGATGATACTACTTATGGGCTTTGTGACAATTGAATAAATGCTTTGTCTTGCTTTATAAATAACTGCTCTTTGTGTTAATTTTCTAGTTTACTTGTTTCTGGTTTTCTGTTTTACTGATATGATGTTATATCAATTGGTTTACTGATTTCTTTCTTTTGCTTCCTATCATATACATAGGAAGTCTTTGTTTTGTTCATGCAACTTTGAATGATAATCAGAAAGTTTATCACCTCCTTTATCCTTTCACACGTGTGATAATCACATACAGAGTGTTATCAACTCTCTTGTGGCAGTCTTGATCAAAATCAAGATCATCAAATCATGAGTTACAATATTCAATACTTTGAACAGAACTCCTGCTATTTTCTTTGTTTCTATATAACCTCTCTTACAAGAGAGAATACATGCTTAGATGTTCACAAACAAATGCAATCACCAATGACATGGAAACAGATTTAAGAACATTATTCGAATTGCTTCTTCAAGCGAATATTATATTTTGAGACCAATACCAAGATTCTTATTTGTCCTCGGTTGTCACTAACAAGGAAAGTTTCTTTTCCTTAGAACATGGTTCGAATTGCTTCTGCAAACCAACACATCATGAAAGACCAATAACTTCATTCTTATAATTGTTTAGGTTTGAGATCAATTCTATCTGAATAGCTAGTTCTTATAATTGTTTTCAATTTATACATACACCATCTTAGCTATGACTCGACAAAGGGGATATGATAGATTCACAGCTATTAGGTTAAGTCTTAAGTTGTAATACTAGGTTTTAGTCAAATTTGGTTTGAGAAAATGACCCCTTCATAAATCAGTAGATTGAAATATGCTCCAATAATAACACTGAACCCCATATCAAATTAAATATATATATATATATATATATATTTTAAATAGTCACTATTTTTTTTCTTACTAAAAGTATATATGACATAATTATATGAAAATATATACAAGATGTGACTACCTAATTATCAGAGTTATTTAATTGGACAAAAACGTTAATTTTGAATGAATTAAAAGAAAGATAATCAATTTTCATTCAAAATACTATTATAAGGAAATCTAACAATTTTTGTTGCTTGCTTCAATTTTGTTGACTATTTCAATCAAATTAGTTATCGATTTAAAATTAATTGTCCATTTTAAATTTTGATCTATCTATCGTAATACTTATAAATATCTTACAACACGTGTAATAAATAATATGAAAATAAAATTAATTACATTTCATTTTTAAGCAAAATTAATGGTCCATTTAAATTAGTTTTGTATTTTAAGTTTGGATTCATCAAGAAGAAGGTCAAATAAAAACATTTTCTAATTTCATGCGCCATAATTGTCTTTTTAAATTAATTATCTTTTAAAACATGATTTTATATCTTAACAAATTCAAATTAAACACATTTGCGTTGAGTTTATTTGAATTATTATAATGACTTAATTCATACTTTGATTGAGAATTTGTTTGGACTTGAGATTGGAATTGTTTGTTGTCTCTCTTGTTATATTTGGTTTGTACAATAACAAAGAAGAGACTTTGTTGAAATTTCATTAAAAATTATTAACTTATTTATTTCGTTAAAGTGTGAGACTTAATACAATGATTAATGTTAAAATTTGAGACTTAATACAACGAGTAATAATTTATGTAATATATATTAATCATTTTATTGAATCTAGAGTTGTCTAATTCAATAGTTTGGAAATATTTTTTTTTACTCAATTAATATGTCACATCAGATCTCCTACTATATTTTCATAAAATTCTTCTTTATGTTCATTTAGTTTTGTTTCTTTGAATGTCTTAATTGTGGTGAATTAATCTAACCACTCTCATGTCATGTTATCATTGTGAAATAGTATCAAAATTTTATAGAAATAAGAAGTATAACTTTAATGCATATTATTAATCTAATATAAAATTTGTGTTTGTAAATGAGTTATGACAACATCTCTCAAAGTGAGATGTACATGCATAAGAAAAGCTTTACTAACTATTTGAAAATAAGATGAAAGTTGGATAAATGCAATTTGCATGTTTAAAGATTAAGAGAAGAAAGTTGAACAATTTTTGGAATTTTCTTTCTAGAATTTCTCAATGAAGTTGGACTAGTATCATTGATTTTTTTTTTATCATTTTTATTATAAAACATAAGCATGAGACAATAAAGTGAGTGATATTTTTGAAATCTCTCAAATTGAAGAATTTATAATGGAGATGTTTGATACGCTTAATAATCTTACATCACTTAGGAGTCAAGGATAATAACAGTTTATATTTTTTTTTTCTTTTAATTCACTGAGATGTCTTTTAAGGACAAAATCGTGATGAAACTTCAAATTTCAAAGAGAACAATATCTTTGATGCAATGATTGATCCTAGTGATGTTATCTCAATAGACTAGAGGTTGAAACATTGATACCGACTATGGGAATTGAAAACTCGTTCCCTTAGTTCTCGACTGTGTGTTTGTTCTAGTACGTTCAATAGTCTTACATCACTTAGGAGTTAAGGGTAATGACAATTTATATACATATTTCTTTCTTAAGGACAAAACTAGTGACAGAGTTTCGAGTTTCAAAATGGAATATCTTGAATGTAGTGATTGATCTTAATGATGTTATCTCAACGAACTTAAGGTCACAACATAAAAATATTAGATTATGTATTCTATGATGTTTGAAAGTTTTCACCTTACTCCTTTCTATCCTTAAATTTCACACAATTATTTTAAGATATGTGAATTGGAAGGCAACTTATGAGTAAAATGATAAAAGTTTCACTAGAACATTTGAGTACCAAGGGAGAATACCTTGTCAGACAACGTGTTTTAACAAAAAAATATACTCTATACAGTTAGTTTTTAATATAAAAAATATATAAAGTTAAAAAAGTATACTACTAAATAAAAATAGTTGTACTGATAAGGAGAGCTCCAAAGATCGTCAGCATATTAAAAATTAAAACAATACAAATAAATAATAGAATAAAATAACATTGTATCAAAGTCCAACAAATAAGTCTGAAACACTAAAATATATTTAGTAACGTCAAGGTGTGAAAAGTAAAAACTCAATCAAGTTAAAGTCTAACAACAACCGTTATAAATAGGTGATCTGTTTAACTGAAAAGTTGAGTGTTTTTATCTTATAATTGAGTAAATTGATTTTGACTTTATCATTAGAGTCCTTGCAGGTACACACACTCATCCGAGAGTGATCCTGGACTTAGAAGTCGAGAGTTAAACCAAATCCAATACTTGAGTGATGGTTCACATCCAATAGCCAAAAACAAGTTCTAGTCCACATAACAAAAAATCAAAACTAGTTGATCCAGTAATCGAAAGTCCAAGTAATCATTGAGAAGATGAGAAGATGAGAAACCGATTGAAGGAGAAAAAGTTTATTATTTCTAAGACCATGTAAAAACAATAGTTATGGACAACATCACAATTTCTTTAAATTAAAAAAATTATTATTATTATTATTACCTTATCACTTTACAGGTATATATATTATATTATACTCATAACTTAATTTATAAGTATTTAAAAAGAATAAATAATTTTGGATGAAGGCAATAAAATATGTTAGAAATAAAAAATAAATAAAATTCTTAAAAATTAAAAATAGATAAACACATTACCAAATTATGTTTCTTTCAAATTTGTGAATAATGGAACTATTTTTTTATATGCATCTTAAATTTTAAATTATATTATTATTTTACCTATTTTTAAATTTTATGAAATTGTGAATTCTCCAAAATAGACTGAATAAAAAATAAACTTACTTTATACATTGATTAAGTTTATAACTAGTATTAAAATTTTATTTTCTTTCAATGTCAATTATATATATCCTTCTAATGATTATATATTGTAGAACTAAATGAGAGTCACAAGGTAATAACTCCAAATTGGATAACAATAATAATATTACCTATAAATTGTATCGATTAATTAATAGTTTTTTGTTTTTTTTTTCATTTGTGACAAGTAAGACTAATATACCTAGCCTTTCTCTTCAACATGTTATAAGTGATATTAAGAATTAAATTTAGCATAGAGTCTTTTTTGTCTCTTCGTCTTAGTATTTTCTTTTCTAAGTGGAATATCAAAACTAAAACAAATAATAAATTCCAAGTTTTTATAGGTAGTAGTTGGAAATCACAAGACCTGTTTTCAAAAAAAAAAAAAAAATCAATGTCAACATAGTGAATCAATCTTAAAAAAAAATGGTATCATTTATAAAAAAAAAACTTATTAATTGAAGTATTTAAGATATATTTCAATTTATATATATAAAAAAATCATAATCCTAAAAAAAATAACATCTTTCCAAAAAAAAAACTCCTATCCCAACTAAACAAACATTACAAGAAAATCATGAAATAGAAACCAATTTTTAGAGATAAAAAATAATTAGTTGCTACAGTGACTAAATTAGAGACGAATAACAATTTTTTGGTTTTTAAATTGGTTTCTATTATTGTTAAATGGTTTCTAAATTGCTATCTAATTAACTACCAAAATCTTTGCTACTAAATTTAGAATCTAAATAATTGGTAGTTAAAACATTGGTAGCTAATTATATATCAATTTCGAAACTATTTAACATTAATAAAAACTAATTTAAAAAGTAATTTTTTTTAGTTTATAAAATAGTATCTAATTTAGTCATTATAACAACGAATTATTTTTTATATCTAAAATTGGTTTTTATTTCATGATTTTTTTTTTTTTGAAAATCAGATGTGTGACAAACTTACATATACCATAGCTAAAAACATACATAAAAACAAGTTGAGTTGGTGAAGAAGTGGTAGAACAATAACCTCGTGAGATAAGTGCTTATGAAAACCCTAGCTTTAATCAAGAACAATAGAATCAAAATTGAAACAAATACCATGTATTAAAAAAAAGAATACAAAGTCTAAATTTGAATCTCAACATTGAGCCTATTTTTCTAAGGCCACAAAAGTCCTAAGATCCTGGGTCTTTTACACCGTTCAGTAGCATTGTGGATCTCTTTTTTCTACCACTAGTGGACGTGAATAACTCTTGCCACACGATCAAACAAACCTCTGAGAAGCACTATATATACCTATACACAGTGACCTTCAATGCAACAAATCATACACAATTCCCTAACACATAACAAACAGAAGAAATCAAAGAACATAGACAATGGCAAGCTTCACCCTAGTCACATCCCTCCCAAAGTTTGGCCATGCTGGAGCAATCATTGCTAGGGCTCGTGCCTGGAACCCCAGATTCTTCGCAGCCACCACCCCTAGATCAATTCAAGTAAACACTTCACTTCAACTTTTGTTTCTATGATATTGTTGCAGGAAAATGGGAAAAGAAAGTTGAATCATAGTTGCTATGAACAATAATTCTATATCTTGGTTTGTAGGTACCATCTTCACCAGAAGGCTCAGCAGCAGTTGAAGGAACCAAACAAGGAGCTGGTGAAACAGTGAATAACAGTTTGAATGAATCAACTCAAGACAAGGCTTTCACCACAGCACAACATGTAACATTTTAATACTTAGCAGTGACTTATATATATATATTAAATCAATGAAAGTGATTAAGCAAAAGTTGATGATATTGTTGAAACAGGTGAGTCACAAGACAGACCAGATGGCGAATCAGGTGTCAGCAAATGCTCAAAACATGGCAGAGAGGGCAAAGCAGACAATGCAAGATGCATGGGATTCCACTAAGAACACAGCCAATAGGGCTAAAGACACTGTGGTAGCAAAGTCTCAAGAATCAGCTGAATATGTCAAAGAAAATGCTGAAGCAGTGAAGAACAACATGAACTCAAAGAACTGATATTTTTCATCACCATAGTATTTCATGTTTTCCCACTTATTAACAATAATTTTGTAGTTTCTTTTTGTTCTGCATGGCATCAAATATGGAGAAGATTGATGTGTCTCTTCCCACATGCCATTCATATGAAATCAATAAATACTTAAGCGTTTCATAAGTATATTATGGAAAAAGTTTTGTTAACACTGCACACAGTAAATAACACTATTCATCAAACCTTTTGTAATACTATTATAATATTTTAGATGAAAAATTAAAATATTAATTTAATTGTTTGTTAAGAGTGTGTTTTTAATGTGTATCAGTGTCAAGGCATTATTAGTACACTATGTTACTACGTTAGTAATGACTTTTACTAATTAACATTTATATATATTAATGAAAATATTTATATAAATTTATATGAATATTAGTAAAAAAAATTAATAACTATTTTTCATAAAATATAACACTTTTAAAATATTACTAAAATTTAATAGTAACATTTTCAAATAAAAAAAACATTAAAAAAATATTACTACAAATTTTTAATAACCTTTTCTCAATAAAAAGTTATATTTTAAAAATGTTACTAAATTTTTTTAAGAATATTCTTTTATAGAGACAACATTATAAAAATGTTACTAATGTACACATTTTATAACATTTAACAAATGTTATTAAATTATTTACTTTAAAATGAATATTTTTTAATAAATTGAAGTTATGTCCATTAACCTAAGCTGAAAATATAAAAAAAAACTTTTTAAGTTACTAGTGCAATTTAATATATTTAGTTGATTTTTAATATTTCTAAAAATAATTTAAGAATCACAGCCTAAGGGGATCTATTAACTATACAAATAATCATTTTTAATGATTTCATACCCAAAGTTTACTCTTGCATTTGATTAATAAAAAAAATAGTTGGTGATAAAGGTATTTTGAAGGATTTCCTTATTTGACAAACTATAATGAAAAATAATGAACTCAACATGTTCAAGTTGGGATTCAAGACCTAATAATAACTAGGCAATAATTTATAACTAACTCAACAACATTAAAATGAACTAGAAAAAACTATTAAACTAGAGAAACAAACTCAATTAGTAGCTACAAAACTATTAAAACATTCTTTAAATATTTTATATTCATTTATTTAATTATTTTTTTCTCAATAAAATAAAAATAAAAACTGTATTATTCAATCCAAAGAACGATTTGATTAGTTTGTTTGGATGGAATCAAAGCATTTGAAAGGCTTGCAAAATACATAATCTTTCCCATGGGCAGTATTAAAATTTAACTTTGATTTTTGTATTATATTTATTCCAATTTCATTTTACTTCATCGTTATTCATTTTTAAAACATAGTATTTTTTTTATATTTTTTAATACTATTTTTATTTTACATTTTATTGATTAGAAGTCTCGGGAAAATATTTGTTTCGAAAATATCAATATTAAAATGAAAAAATACTAAAAATATTTCTAAATAAAGTAAATTACTCAAAAAGTTATAAAATATGTTCTAAAACCAATGTCTTAATTATGCATGTTAAGTAAAAGTCCAAAAAAAGAAAACGATTGTGAAAGTATACACCTTTCAAATATACAAACATCTCAACTTTATATGATGGTGCTCTTACTAAATTTTTTTTGCAACTCATCGATTGTATTTTCAAATAATGAATAATAGAGGTCAATTTAATTATAATAAAAAAAATAAAAAAATTAATATAAGTGTATTAGGAAGTAACTTTAAACTTAACTCATTATCAACTTCTAAAATTAGGTTTATCTCTACTTTATATTATAAATTCATCTTATTTTTAGTCGATATAAGATCTTTAATATTTATACTCATGTTGAGACATGTAGGTTTTGTATGTAAAACTATATATTTATGAATGATCAAATAACGAGTGTTATGATAAGTTCAATAAATTTCACTATAATAGACTTTAAGATCTTATTAATTAAGAAGAAAATTTAAACTTAATTTATCTTCATTTATTCTCGAAAAATAAAGTTTGTTGTCACTTATATATTATAAATTAAATTGATTTTTTTAATATTTAGTGCACCTTAAATCTCCAATTAACTAAATTTGCTAAATATTAATACTATTGTGATACTATAGTCATAATTATTATTGGACTTTTAAAATAAATTATGGACAAAATAATACTAACAAGTTATGAACAAATTCTTAAAGAGATCATTACATTTTTTTTTAATTTTAAATTTTAAAATAACATGTTTATGGATTTTCTGAAACTCAGATTTATAATTCGATATTTAGAAACATGTATGATAATTCAATGAAAATCCATGAAGATCATAAAAAAATATGGAGAAAGAATTAAAATGAAGAAAGTGCAATAATAAGACTGAGAAAAAGTAAAAGAGAGATAGAAAAGGAGATGAAAATGAAAAGCAATAGAGATAAAGAATGAAGCATCATAAATGTCAGTCTCACCATATCCATGGCAGAATCACACGAACCAATCCTCTTTAGTGATAATTCCACGTATCAACGTGGACAATTATAGTATACTCATCATGCACTTTATCAACATTTTCTTTTAATGATTTTTTTTTTACATTTATGGAATTTTTTTGCAATATTTCATAAAATATCTATAGAAAAAAATCTCACAAAATTATAAACAGTATATAGGGATTTATCATCTTGTTATATATATAAAAGTAGTATAAGAGAATAATATTTTTACTTTGAAGTTGTATTATTATCACCTCTGACCTTAATTTTTTCTTTTATTTTGGATATATAAATCAGGTTTAAGTATACGATTCAGTGTTTTAGTTTTTTCTAAAATATTAAATATAGTATGTTTATTTTCTAAAAAAATTAAACTTGCGTATATAATTTTTATTTTTTGTTTTTATATTTTGAATTAAATTTATTTTGGTAATTATTTTGTTTATTTATTTTAAGAGTGAAGGTAGGAGTGTAACACAATTTGTTAATTTACATAGAACTAAAATCAAATTAAATTCAGGGGTTGATCAATTGTGAAGAAGTTGAATCATATTCAGTGAGTTTCGGTATTAAAATTATATTGTTATAATCTATGCGAAAAATATGTGAATTTTCACTGAATTTCAATAATTTGTTGTTTCTGTATGTACCAAGACTCTTTTCTCTCTAATTAATTCTAATTATAAGATATTTTTTTATACTTTTTATAAGACTATATTCAATTGTTTCTTGCATACGTTATTCGATTTAATCAAAGACCACTTTAACAACTTTTCTTATCTTTTTTTATACCATCAGAAGAGTAATTGTTTTTCTTAATTTTATAATTAATGTAACATATATATTTAGCTCATAAAAAATTCCTTCAATTAATGTAATATTTATGGTGAATGATTAATTTAATTTTACAGATCATATACTTAATTCATGTATTAATATTTTTCATTAATATCTTTTATTTATGGTATAAAAAAAAATCAAACAATGATTTATGATGAAGTTTCTCTTATATGAGATAGTCTTTCACATGATATCTTAAATGAGATTAAGACTGTTTCCTATTTATAATTAAAAGTATATATCCTTTTAACTCATTTAATTTAATTTTAATAAAATAATTTATAAATGAGTTAAATTAACTTATAATATAATACATTTGATTTGTACACACCAAAGAAACATAGGTGATAAAACAACAGAGAGAGAAACGTGGCTTGTTCTGATAGGAACAAAAAACTTAGTCATTGACGAAAATAAAAAGAACAAAAGGAGATTCCAGAAACGGCATCCAACCAAGTTGTTCATTCTTGGTTACACAAAAGATTCCACTCAGAAGCTTACACACGTGATGTTATACGCAAAACACTGTTATGTTTGTGCATTAACCACTTATTTATCTGCTTTCCACTTGTTCTAACAACCAACACTTTGTGTGATCCATGGCTTCCCACATTGCTCTTCTTCGAGCTCCTCCTCTTTCAATTTCTACTCACCGCTTCCATGCAAAGCAAATTTGCATAAGCGGACTCAAATTAGCCACTGCCACCTCTACTTCTTCTTCTTCTTCTTCTTCTTGCTTTCCTTGCTCCATAACAACACAGAGAGGCTCTTTTTCCTCAGTGGTTGCATGTTCCTCTTCAAATGGAAGAGACCCGGGTTCGGTGGATGACGAAGAGGTACAGAAGGAGCTCATTCTCGAAGAGAAACGACGAGCTGCATTGTCTGCGAGGATTGCCTCTGGGGAATTCACCGTGAAGCAGAAATCTGTGTAAGTATAACAAAATTCTTGAGGTTTTAAAAATGCCCTTTTTAACGGAAAATTCTCTGTTTTTTTTTTTCTGGGTTAATACAATGATGGGGTAGTTGTTAATTTACCCTCTTGTCTTCAATTTCGGTCTAACTCTAGTATGGTGTATGATTTGAATTGGGTACAGTCCAAGAGGGATTTTTGTTTATTTATTTGTTGGTTTGATGTAGTTTGGTTTCTATACTGGAGGGATTGGCAAAGGCGGGGGTGCCCAATGGAGTTCTGGACTTTTTGTTTGGTTGGGTTGAAGAGGGTGGTGAGCACCCCAAAATTCCTGAGGCAAAAGGGTCAATCAAAGCTGTTCGAAGTGTGGCTTTCTTCATCCCCTTGTATGAACTTTACCTCACATATGGTGGGATTTTTAGGTTGACGTTTGGACCAAAGGTTAGTTCTGTTTTTCTTTTCTCTTTTTTTTTTCAGGTGAAATGTAGTTTATTTTTCTTTGGAAACAATGCCTCATGTGGGATAGCAGGGTTTTAAATTGCGGTCGCAATATCATCACCTTCTTTATTGAGGAAATTTACAGACAGATGCAGTTCATGCGGTCGCTGAAACCCCATGAACCTTGACGTTGTAACTGAAATCATGGTTGCAAACTGTTTTTTAAAACCTTGTGGGATAGCCAATGGGGTTTGACACTTTAACTTACTTGTTTGACCTTTATGATTATGATATTGCATGCTTGGGTCTAAGCTCAGGGGTCCCTCAATGTTAAGGGAGAAACTCCCTTAACCTGAATTTATCAATAAAGAAAAGGACACCTTATAGGGAATAACCGTGTTTTGCTCTTGGTTGTTTTGCAGTCCTTTCTGATAGTATCTGATCCGAATATTGCAAAACACATATTGAAAGACAATTCAAAGGCTTATTCAAAGGTAATCAACAACAACTGCTGCTGTACAATTGCTTTTCTGTTCTCGCCTTTCTTTCATACATTGTATTTGCATGTTATTATTAGTACTTCTTCATGTTCAGGGCATCTTGGCTGAGATCCTAGATTTTGTAATGGGGAAAGGTCTCATCCCAGCTGATGGTGAAATATGGCGAGTTAGACGCCGTGCTATAGTCCCAGCATTGCACCAGAAGGTATTCTACTGGTCTTGGACGATTTATTTATAGTCACTTTGAACCATAGGCTAGATAGATTTCTTGGCTGCTGAGGTCATGATTTAAAGGGTTACCTTCTTATGTTGAATAATCAATTTCTAATTTATGTAGGTGAGAAACAGAATCGGCACTAGGAAATACTTATTAAACTAGGCATATGCATAGAGCATCATATTTTGATATATTTATTTTATGGTGTCAATAAGAGATGTTTGTTACTTCATACTACACCATCCTCACTTTGTCTTAAATCTCTGCCACAGCTTGTCTATCTTGCATTTGATTTGATTTCCTGATTGTGAAGTACGTAGCAGCTATGATTGGCCTTTTTGGACAAGCCGCAGATAGGCTCTGCCAGAAGCTAGATGCTGCTGCATCCGATGGAGAAGATGCTGAGATGGAGTCACTTTTCTCTCGATTGACCTTGGACATCATTGGAAAGGCAGTATTCAATTATGATTTTGATAGTTTATCAAACGACACTGGTATAATTGAGGTATAGTTTTTGGAATATTTCCTCATGTTTTTTTCATTTATATGTTCACTGCTCCAGTATACAATTTATCTTGCACCAAGGAATTTATTTATAGTATACCACATTCACATTGTTGTACTTAATTTAATCATATCAGGCAGTTTATACTGTACTGAGAGAAGCAGAAGATCGAAGTGTTTCTCCAATTCCAGTATGGGATATCCCAATATGGAAAGATGTATCACCACGTTTGAGGAAGGTTAATCAAGCTCTCAAATTGATCAATGATACGCTTGATGATCTGATAGCAATATGCAAGGTAATGTTGTCATTAGTGTGACTCAAGCTTGTAGTCTCAAAATATGTTCATGTGAGATGCTATGCAATATCTGATGCCACTGCAGAAAGGCACTTGTAAATATTGATATGCTGTCTACATTCTTGCATCTGCTATGAATATAAGTTTATGTTCATCAATATGGAATCTTTTCGATCTCTGACACTATCTTCTATTTTGAACTTTGGTACTAGATCTTGATTCCTAAACTGTTAGCTAAAGTCAAAGTCCAAGGAACTACTTGGTGATTACATGTCCATCATTAAAAATGAATGAAATGCTTGTTCTTCCTTTTTTCATCATTTAAGTTCCATCCAAATTGAAGCACTTGACATCTGATTATTCTTGCTTCCTTTTATGTTCACAAGTTAGATTAGGAGAACTTCTATGATTAGATCTTTAGAGCATAGATTGAAAATCTTTGGTGGTTTCCCTGAATATGAATGTGCTTATATATATGGTCTTCCGAAATACACATTTCTGCCCAACAAATATTGTATCTCTGACGTATGTAGGCATACAGTAGCTTTTTGGTGATTTTCTTTTAAACATTATACAAGATTCAAGCTTTGATGTGCATATGTAGTTAAGTAAATATCAATTTTATAACATGGAAATTTTCAGCTGTCATTCACTCGTCTTACATCAAAATACCGTTCTGTGATTCATCATAGCTCTTCTTTGTTTTGTATATTTTTCCATTATCATTTTCAGAGAATAGTGGATGAAGAAGAGTTACAGTTTTATGAGGAGTACATGAATGAAAAAGATCCAAGTATTCTACACTTCTTGTTAGCATCAGGAGATGATGTATGTTAGCTGCGTCTCTAATTATTTTATTTTATAAAAAACCTGGATGTGAGTGCGAAGTATGAAATATTGACTCTTTGTAGGTATCAAGTAAGCAACTTCGTGATGACTTAATGACCATGCTCATTGCTGGACATGAAACATCAGCTGCTGTTTTAACTTGGACCTTTTATCTTCTATCCAAGGTAATAAGAAGGGGATTCTTGTTCTGGTGATCTTATATATACGTTGTTCTTAGCATCCCTAATTGGGCTAACAATTACTTGATGGAACTGCAAAAAAACTAAATTCATTCCAATAATGCATGTTTAAAGTTTTTTTCATTCCTATAATGCTGTTTAAAGTTTTTTCATTCCAATAATGAAAAGTTTGGTAATAATGCATGTTCAACATAACATTACAGTTATTTCTTGTCATCAATCCCAAATTGAGATGTATACACTTAAAAATTATTTGTTCCTAATTATGTAAGTGAAGAATTCATTCATAGTGCAGTAATGACTAATACAAGAATATTTTTCTTCTCCTTTTTTGTTGGCTGCAGGAGCCTAGGGTCATGTCCAAGCTCCAAGAAGAGGTTTCATGAGATTTAGGGACCATTTTGTCCCAGAAAGTGTTTTATATTTTCACTTTTATTTATGGTCATGTCACTTTGTTGTTTGTTTTCAGATTTTTGTAGGAAACAGTAAAAACAATAAAAAACATGTTACTGATTCCTATTCTAATCTCTGAAAACATAAAACAAAGTGATAATGGGCTGCATTTTTGTTTTAAAAGTGAAAACAAGAAACATTTTTTCAAACTAAACAGCCTCCTAACTTTCAAACTAGTATCAAATATCATATTAGGCTTCCAGATCAGTAGAATCTAATAAATAAGTGATTTTTTTTATAGGTTGACTCTGTACTTGGAGATAGATATCCAACTATTGAAGATATGAAGAAACTCAAATATACAACCCGAGTGATCAATGAGGTATAAAGATGGCATACACATACTTGCATTACGTTTCATCTCATTATTTTATATCTATCTAGTAATTGACTTTTATAAATATACTCAATTTTTAGTCATTGAGGCTTTACCCACAACCACCTGTGTTAATTCGTCGCTCGATTGAGAATGATATTCTTGGAGAGTACCCTATAAAGAGGTAATTGCATTGCAATAAATATTTGGCTGGATTAACTCGTTAAGAAATAGTTTACCTATTCTTCTTATCTTGTTTAAAGGTCTTGTTCTTTTTTGTTTAATCTTCAAGTTTCTTATAGCATCCTTAACCACAAGTGTGAACTCAAAGCTCCTTGATATGGAGTGAATTACACTAACCTCCTAAAGTGTGATTAAATCACTTTAACTTGAGAAAAACCTGGCCTCCCTCTATATACAGATGTTTTCTCTCATTATGAATATATGAGCATCTTCCTTTCTGATCCACGCTGATTATGCATCAATATTTATTTGCAGAGGTGAAGATATATTTATATCTGTCTGGAACCTGCATCGCAGTCCAAAACTGTGGGATAATGCTGACAAGTTTGAGCCTGAAAGATGGCCATTAGATGGACCAAACCCCAACGAGACTAATCAAAGCTTCAAGTATACTATTTGTCTTATTTCTATCCTATAATGTTGAGGAGAATTTTGTCTTACATTAGGCCAAGAGTTTATCTGTTCTATAATGTGTGTTATCCTTTCTTTCAGATATCTTCCGTTTGGTGGAGGACCACGGAAATGTGTAGGTGATTTGTTTGCTACATACGAGGTAATGTTCATTGCTATGCTGTAAATTTTTTGTGTATCTGCTACTTGCCAAAGGGCTAGTTCGAGGATCTTATAATTACGAGTGGATTCAGTTTTCTCAAGAGTTACAGTGAGCAAATGCTATTGCGCATACTAATGGGTGTTTATGTTTGTATGCTTCTATGATGCTTATTGTAAAGACTGTAGTAGCACTTGCAATGCTTGTTAGACGGTTCAACTTTCAAATGGCAGTTGGAGCTCCACCTGTAAGTTTTATACTATGCTGTGATGGTTAAATGCTTTGATGAGGTCTCGGGATATTGTTTTAAATTTTTTAAGCATAACCTTAAAGTTTCAGAATGATGGTCTTAAAGTTGATTGCTTTAAGATATCTTAATAACAAGAAACTGATACTATACAACCTATATAGGTTGAGATGACTACTGGAGCTACAATTCATACGACACAAGGCCTGAAGATGACGGTAACACACAGAATAAAACCTCCTATTGTGCCCTCATTACAGATGTCAACTTTGGAAGTGGATCCATCTATAAGCCTTTCTGATCAGGAAGAAATAAGTCTGAAAGGCCAAGTTTACCAGGCTCAGGCTCAGGGTCAGCCCTAACTGCTGTTGTGTAACAAATCATAAACCATACAATACAATATATAAAATGAGTGGAAAGGGGAAAAAGTTGAGTAGAATTCTTTTCATTCTTTTAGCTTTGAGTGAATTATGTAGTAAGGTGAAGCTTTATGTCCTCAAAAATCAACAATCCCCTTGCTCCTTTCGCAAGGAAGAGAGCAAAACTACAAATATTTCATTCCTTTAAATTTCTTATTTGAAATGGTGTATTTTCATATTATAAATTTGTAAATACAACATTGAATTAAGACATTGCGAGGCTGCACATGTAGAACACACTTAGAAAGTACAGTAGAAAAGTGTTATCACTTTTTGAAAGCATTGCTATTGATTAAAGCTCATTAAAAATTATAAAATTGAGTTCACTTATTTATTTAATAATCACGTGTTAAAAAATTTCTGTTGTTGTGTGTGTAAGTCTAATAGTCTAATAAACAAAGGGGGGAACGAGGACAGTAACAAATTGAATACAATGCTTGGAGAAGAACAGTACACAAAGATAACCCAACAAATTTGCACATTCCTTATCCATGATATATTTTAGAAAATGATTGGTTGAATTCTACAAAACACTGGCTCTTATATTGATGCAAACCTTACTAAAAGTAAAAAAGATTGGACTGTACTGGAATTCCTTCAGAAATGCTTCTGGATAAGCTCGGCAAAACCAGCGGGACTATTTACTTTTCACTATTGCTGATATATCAGAATTACACAACTGGATAGCGGACACGATTACATGGACGAATGTGCTTTATGTAGTTTTTCTTTTCTCTTTTGATGGTTGATGTGTATCCACAGAAGATGTAGAGAAACCAAAACATCCTCGTAAACAGAAATATTTATGAATTGGCTTGGGCTTCGTTGCTAAATCCTTGGCGAATTCGCACTTCGATTTTTGGTCCGGATAATGTTTATAGAAAGCTTTAACCGCTCCTAGCACCCCATCTTCATTTTTCATGGCATTAGCAAGATCAACAGCACGCCTTTTCACCTGTATATAAGCCCCAAAATGATATATCAGCAAGAGTAAAAACGAAAAGCATTCCAGGATGACGATGAATGCACAGACCTCTTACCATAATAACAAATTACTAGCGTCAACATAGTAGTGAAGGGTTTGAATAAGATGCAAAAAGTCCCAAGTTTCTTCTAGTCACACCATTATAAGAAAAGAAAAATATGCTTTTAGATCACAGTACACGGTCAAGATTCCTATGCTTTCATATCGATATATTTGGTTCTCAAACTCTAAAGGACATTGTTGATTTAGTTCATCTCTCTAAGAATTCATAATGTTTTTTAAAGTTCACTAGCTATTCACAGTTCCAAGATCAAATTCATTAGTATAAACGTATAAGAATCTTGACCACATTTGACAGGAAGTATAACAAACTAAAACACATTGTTCCCTAATTAAAAAAAGAATTAGGGGAAACTACAGCTGTGAAGTCACTTCCAGTTGTTAATACTCTGATTTTGTATCCCAGATATCACTGCCCATGACACAAAATATAATATAAATCGGTGCGTCACACATGTAAATAAATGGGTGTTTGGTAAACATAAACTTTTAGCGATCGCCAAGCAAAACATTTAATGAAGTGCATAACCTTTTTCCTGGTAAATTATTGTATGAGATATTTATGGATTGTGAACAAGGGTAGATCCGGAACACATTCTATAAGCTACATTCACAATACTAACTTCTCTGGTCTTTAATCTTAAATTATTACCTCAGGTTTCAGCATAAAGTGTATGGCATCAACCAGCCTATCTAGTGTAAACTCATCCACCGGGATGGGTGCAGGACCTACTCCCCTAGCATGTACCCGATCTCCCCAAAATGGCTGGTCCCCAAAGAATGGTACAATAGTTGTTGGGCACTGCAAAAATGCAGAATGGAAATGATCTTATTATTGTGAGATGAATAATAACATTAAAGTTGAATTACACGATACATTACTTCAGCTCTAAGACCAGCGGCAGTTGTTCCGGCACCCCCGTGATGTACCTGAGATTTGCAACTTTCAGGCAGAACTCAAACTTAAATAAAAAACATTAGTACTTCCACTGAGAAAAAATTACCACTGCAGAGCATTGGGGAAACAGCCAATCATGCGGACAGTTGTCCAATAAATACACGGACTTCTTTTGTTCTGCCACTGAGAAACAGAAATTACTACATGTTTCACAATCAAAGCAGCAAAAATAGTATACCAATGGCATGTTTGACGCAGAAATCGTGACTCACAAGACCCAAGACCACCCCAGCCTTTGTTGATGATACCTCTCTGTCCTGTTTTCTCCAGAGCTTGTATTATAATTTTCGTCATTTTCTCTGGTTCTTGTAAAGGCTGTTTAAAACACCAACAAATATTACATTACAATAGAGTTTGAAGGGTTTAACGATGTCATACATATATCTTGATGTTTAATACAATCAAAGGCAGAATTATAGCTCAATACATATAGAGGTTGTTTCTCCGCAGTTTCATATCTCTGTTTTGGCAAACAAATAAATGAAATGGAAGAGCCTTTATTTTTACTTCTTGAGAAAGCGTTTTCTACTTTTGTTTCTCAAAGTATACAATCATATATTATAGTTGCACAGAATTTCATTCAAGACAGGTGTTTCTTATTAATTTGAGTTAGTTTGAAACCAAAATGAAATCATGGGCACTTCCAGGAAAAACTCAGAAAAATTTATCTCTTAGCTTCCCCTTCTCACAGACAACTTCGGAAACAAATTAGAGATCAAAAGGTGAGGCACCTTTGATTCAACACCTTAGTATGGAACAAGCGATCGAGTCTGATACATGTATATCTATTACTAACCAATCTTACTTAGACAGTGTAGTCTGCTGATTCATCAGAGGTTGATTAGATGACCCAAACACGGGAGCATAGAAACTTACAAGGCTTCCAAATCCAACATAAATAGGTTTTTCTCCCTCTTCAAGCCAATCTACTAGCGATTTTGGTGGTTCAAAATTTGAAGCAAGATCAAGGAAACAAAATCCAACGACATCAATATTATGTCCCCAGTCTGCAAATCAGTAAAAGACAAATAGATTATCATGACATCCTCCAAAAAATAATGATTATGTGGTAGTATGCCTCACAACCCTATCTAATAACAAGTGCATACAACTATAGTGGCTTAGGGACAGTAATAGAAAAGTGAGGACTAAAATCTGAGAGTGAATTATAAATACATATCTAACCTTTTGGTTTAGGGACTAAGTGAGGGCTCCATATATAACCATGGGGCACGTCAAAAGGGTGAGTGTAAGATCCACTTAGATAAGTAACAGGCTTTAGCTTCAGCTTTTTCTTCCTAAACTCATTTATCATGTCTCGTATTCCAAGCCAGATTAAAGCATCAACTACTTGATATGACACCTGAAAGAGTTGAAACACCAAACAACACGATAAATTAGAATCCCATGGGAAATTAATAGATTGGATAGTTTTAGATTAACAGACAGAGAGTAGAGCTCACTCTGTAGCCAATTGGTTGCTTAACACGGGAAAGAGGATGAGGGAATTCACTAGTAGGCCTGCAAATGTTATAAAACACTGTCATGAATAATCAAAGTACAAAATTAACCTCTAATGTATCTGCTTACCTGTTCTTGATGACTACTGAAAACTATTCTAGTTCCTGAGCCAATGCTTGACAAACACAGGACAAAAATCACAATAGACATGTATAATTAAGTGTGGGATTAGCCCATGTCATGAAACAAGACTTACGTCCATGGCATTGTGAAGAATATGTGAAGTGGAACTTTTAGATACTCAGCAACATGTGTATGCCCTGCATAAGTTCATATACATTAAAATAACATACAATATTTTTTAGTAATACATAACAGCTGTAAATAATATCAGATAGCTTTCTAGAACCGTAGTAATTTATATATTCCTTTGCCAGTGAACTTTATTTCTATTTGGTATTAGCCTATTAGTAGTTTCCATCTTTGGTACTTCGTCATAAAACGGAGGAATTTCTTGTTTAGTCTACAATGTCTTCTTTCATCATGCATGTCAGCTTGAGAAAACTAGGATTTTTTCCCCTCTCTCTGTCACGAGTTACTTTTCACAGCCACTACAAGCGTCCCACAAGTTTATTTTTCATTGCTTTGCTGAACTAACAGTATACCTTTTCAGTCTCATAATGAAATGAAGTAACCCTCAAAACCATAACTAATCTAGCTGTTTAGTCATCAAATAAGAACGAATCAGTAAAACATGAAAACTGCTGCTGCCAATACATTCTTGCTCCCTATGCTTTTGACTTTGCCCACTCTTTAAATTCGATAGTTTCAAACTCAATCAACATAAAGCTCTAGAAACGTTGCTCTATGTGGGAAACTAACCCAACTGAAAAGCCACTCTACGGATATTTCCTTGTAAGGTCTTCATCAATATTAGCAAGCTGCCAAACCACAATACAAAAAAATTCCAGCAATTTTTTCTGTATATATTTTTTCCCAGGGTCTACCCAAATTACAATTTGCAAATATTAGGGTAATACTCAGTTCCAATATGCCCATCTGTCAGTCTAACTATCCTTATCAGTTTACCAGTTACAGTAAATGTAACAGAACCTGTATGATTTAGACTTTCAGTTGATAGTTTCAGAACAAAGGTTTCCCAGATTTCTTGCTAAGCTTTTTCTCATGTTATCATTCTCAATGCTTCTCGATTTCTAATAATAATTATAATTTAAACTTTAGATTGTGATCCTCTAAGGTGCAGTGTAGTTTCAATCTATGAAGTGTTGAATTAGTAACCATTGATGGACTAACAGATAAAATACAGCCACAGTTATAATAAACTGTGAGATTACCACTCTGTACATACCAAGCACTTTAGAGGATAAAAATCCATAAATTTTATGGGACACAGTTAGTGATTGAACTTTTTGTCACTATGCAATCTCTTATTACTTAATAAAATATTTGAATTACATTCTCTTCAATGTTATTTATTATACTTATTACGAGACATAACATGATGAAATTGAAATAATTTTTTTAAGTAAAATCTAACCATATGCTGGAGGATTAGCAATTATCGCTTCTGCTTTAAATGTTGCATTAGACTCTGGGTAACGACTCTGGCATGCAGGAAGCAAAGAATTAATAATATCCTTGATTTGATTTCTTTGTATATGTATTTCTGAAGGTCCTGATGGCAAAAAACCTTTATTCTTGACCATATCTGAAAAAAACATGTATATAAGTAATTTGAAAGCGTGAACAGAGAAGAAACACAATTCATCAAATGACTACAAATATTTATATTAGAAATCAATGGTATAAACATTCTCTCACCTCCATATGACCAAAACTTATCATTGATTTTTGAGGTGTAAACCTCATGATTTTATATCAATTTTTAGATTTACCTTCTATTCCAGCTATAGACCTCTTCATTCTTTTAGATAAAGTTTTTTGTGTATACATCTTTTTTGACAAATATGTACAGCATACATAACATTTCTTGTCATGTGATCCACTCCACTGGTTAAAATGGACTGCATTCATCTACTTAGTTTTTTTTGTGTTGAATTATGAAGATAAATAGTAGAAAACTGCAAATGATGCTAGGGACAAGTTACTAATAAAAGATAGTTTTAGCAGTCATTACCAGGTGATATTATTGCTCACCTTTAAATATTTAAAACAAGTTGGATCTAGAAACACTTACAACCAGCAAGAACTTTAGGATCTCCACCCAAAGGGTAAAATTCCAAGCCTGCATTCAAGACAAAATCTTCAAAGTTCTTATGAGTAGCTAGCCTAACTCTGTGGCCATCTTCCTGCAAAAGACACAGCCTCAACTAGGTTGCACCACATAGGATAAAAATTGACTTAAGAAGTTAAGTTGAAAAAAACTATGCTTTAAAGGAGGAGAGAATGAAAATGCTTTAGAAATTAAAGACATCAAGATTTTCATCATGTTCCAAAGTAATAAGCTAATTAGAAACAAAGTTTGTGATCCATAATGAAACCCAGAAGGGGCTGACAGTTTCAATCATAGTCAAAACAAATAAATGAAGCTCTAGGGTCACCTACGATTCTTATGGGGTGGATAAATGGGGAAGACATACAAAGGGGTTATTTTAGTTGTACTTTACAAGTTGTGAAACTATAAAATTGCTTTTATCCTGTTCAACCGCTCTCAGGCACAAAGCCACACTACAGTAATTTCAAATAAACTGATTTTGAAATTTCTGGGAATGGTAAGGAAGGACATCATATGCAAGGCTGTATTTGGTATATTTGTAAAACTTAAAAGCATAAATCTAGTGTAAGCTCACTTGCACAGAAAACCTGAACCACAAGTTACTTGGAGGAGACCAGTTATGTTCCCAGGCTTTTGAAAGCAATTAAGCAAGCCAGAGCAGGATCTTAGCATTAAAAGTAGAAAATTACAAAACATTTGCTTGGTGCAAAAATATTTCATAAGCAAATAATAATAAGGGGTTGTTCATCCAACATTTGGCCAGACTATCATGTTTTTATATGTAATTTCTGAAAGGCACCTGCCATCAATACAAGCTAGGTTTTAAATTGCAGACTGCAGCACTCCAATTGTAGACCGCATCACTTTGCTAAAGCCTATCTACAATTTAAAACCTTAATTTCAGAACAAAGAACTAATAACCTAATTTCCATTATCTTTTAAATTAAATTAAATTAAATTAAATGTTGCCAGAGTAAAATTAAACCTTTTGAACCCTAACTATTTCCATAAACACAACGTAACAATTTACAACACATTCTTGTAGTATATTGTGTAAAACTAATACTTCAGAAACCAGGAATGCAAAAAACCTGCAGACGCTTCCCCATCGCAACAAATGGCTGGACATCTCCCCGTGTGCCGACTATAAGCATTACAATTTGAAGTGGCTTAATGGGTGGAATATCCTGACTGTGTATTTCGTCCCCTAATTCATTATGAGGTTCATCACCTTTAACATCATGCTCATGAATACTACTACCTGCGCCTGGAACTTTAATTTCAACTGTACCATCATCCTTAAGTACGGAAGCCCGATGTATCCATTGCACCTAACACATTTGCAAACAGTTTTCAAGGATTAAAAAACACGCAAATAATTTGAAGTAGTATCAGGAAATGTGACCAATACAGAATGATTGTTCGGATACTCCGCAACCTATATATTTATCTATTTATATATGCGGATATGCACAATTGAGACCCCATTCAACACAAAACCACAATTCAGCACGCCACTATCAACACCTCCAATTTAATCGATGCATAAATCTATCTTCCCAACAACAGGATTCCAACTGAAAAACAAGTCACAGCATAAAATTACACTTCTGACCCTGCCTTGCTATATAAGCCTAACTTCCGAATAGCAACAACATTGCTACACACGAGTCTTCAATTGCACAAAATTCGAAGAATAATTATAGAACACAGTGATTCTGGTGAAACCTTTTTCCTGAAGGGAATTTTCGCGTCAAGGAACTTAGCGAGCGCCAGTGCACTGCTTCCCTTGCTGCTAACTCTCGTAAGATCAGTCTCAACGTTAACCGGTGCATGTGCAGGTGCAGGCGCAGGAACGTTCCGCTCCGCAGAGGATGGATTCCTGTGAACAGGCCCTGCGTAAGAGCAATCCAAAGAAGAAGCAATACACGTAACCGCATGAATTGTTTTTGTTCTTGTTTTCAATACAGTTATTCCACAATCCTAATTGCATGGAAGCGATCTCGTAAAATCGAGAGAAAAATGAATGAGGAAAGGTTACCGGCAGAAGCGGCGGGGCCGGAAGTGACGTCGTTGTCGAAAGAGACCGAGATGTCACTGGAAGAAGAGGTCGCGCGGTGAAGAACGTTCTCCTTCGCCATCGGAATGGAGAACGGAGAACGGAGAACGAAGAAGATTCTCAAACGAAAGGTTCGCTACGCAGAAGAATTTGGTTATGGTTATGGTTACGGTTATAGTTATGGTTACCGTGAAGAAAGGAATAAAGGTTCAGATGTTTGCGCTTTTTTCTTTTTATTTTTTTTTATTTTTTGAATTTTCTGGGGAAGGGAAAGTAGAAAGCATGAGAAAACATGAAGGAGGGTGCCACGTGGGAGTGGTAGAGAGAACGTTGCTTTGTGTGCTACGTTAAGATAACTGACTGTGATGGAATGATGGATGATTACACGGCGCGTCACCACCGCATGGTTGTCGTTTGCGTCATGCATGGACGTGTCCCCCAACATGTAGCAGCTTTTTTGCTTTCAAAATTTTGAAACTAATTTGTTTTATTTTTCAGATTAAAAACAAAACCCTTTATCCAACCACAAAACAAGTTTAACCTATAAAAAATTCAAATTAGCTTCTTAATCTTTTAATGAAATATTTTGTTTATCCCTACTGATATAAAATGTTTGTATTTAAAGAAAAAATATTATTATTTTCCTATAAAAACTATGTTTTATTCGTTTGGAAATAATTAAAAAACATGTTTTCAACCGCCGATAGCACGTTAGTAAAAACTGATTTTTCACTTTAGAAACTAAAATTTATACCACTTTAATTTCAAATGATTTTTATATAAAAAAATTAATAAACACTGAACTGGATTTACTCTGAATTTGAAATACTGAAAAAAAATCAAACTTAAATATATATTACTAATTTTTTGTTGTTTTTAAATTTGTTAATTAATATTCCAAAATCACTGGTTAGCATTTTCTTAAAACTATTATATTGTAACAATAATTTCGTTATTATTAATCTTTGATAGCTTAAAGCTATTTTTATTATTAAAGAGTTGAAATGAAAATTATAGCCACAAAAAATTATACTAACAAATTCTTATTATATAAAGGATAAAAAATAAATAAGGTGAAAAAAGAATTACAAGTTACAAATTATATAATTTAAAAGTTTGTGAAAAAATAACTTGTAATTCAGAAATAAAAGGTATTTTCACAAACACACAATCTGAAAACTTTGTTTTATACAAAATGACTGTTGTGGTTTGTGCAATGTGTAATTGATAAATTAAAAAGTACTTTTTGTATTAAATAATTCAGAAATAAAAATATATCTTCTAAATTATATAATTTAAATTTTTTATGATTTTTTGTTTTGAATTCTATGATTTAGAAGAGTTTTTTTACCTAGATTGCAAAATTCAGAAAAAAACTTTAGTCGGACAAGTGCAGAAGGAAAGAACGGGGTGCAAAAAGAAATGTCCTAAATTGGATTGTAAAGTGGGCCTGGGCCTATGACATAAGCTCATGGAAGGGACGTGTCACTGTTGGCGTGAAAACGCAAGCAAAAAGCAAATGTTTTTGTCAGTGAGTGTCGCTGGTGTTGTTGCTTATTAATAATTAATTAATATTATTATTAATGAAAAACTTGAACAAGAAAAATGAAAAACATAACCAAATACATTGTACAAGGACTGATCTTAGCTCTTGTTAAGTTTCTCAAAGTACTATAGAGTAGAGACAGATGCTGACAACAGGAAGAGCTTTCAACTTTGGTGTATTATTGTTCCGCTCACTTGTCTCTGCTTTCTCTTTTGTAAGCTCTTTCTGCTTTTATTTTTGCACTTCTCCATATTTTTTATCATTTCCCTTTTCTTTTTTGCTTGACTGCTTGCCAAAGTTTGATTCTTTTTGCTTACTGCATGGCTTCAAATTTCACAAATTCATCTGGGTGCTGTAGAGAATGGCTCAACAGTGAATGTAAGCTGGTGATTCTTTAGTGTCAATGGACCCATTCTCTCGTTAGGTTTTGCTGCAAGGATTCTTTTCCTTTTTTTGTGTCTAAAGAAAAAAGAATAGTGGGGTTTGTGTTTGAAGTATGTGAAGCTTCAGGTTATAAGCAGAGTTTCTTGCTTTTTGTTTTTCTAGGGTGTTTATATTTTATCTCAGTTTTTGGTTACAAACTGTGTTAAACGGAGCATTTTCATTCTTGTGCTTTGAAAATCATGGAGTGTGGATGGTGGTGACTTGATGGAGGTCAGGTTAGTGAAGTGGTTTTGTGTGGGTTCACGTGGTTAATAAAGTGTTCAATGTCAATGGACATTGGGAAGTATGGTCATCGAAGAAAAGTATTATTGTTTAAAGATGCAACTGTAGAAGTTTCTCTTGGTAGGGATTGCTTCAATGTGTTTTGTGTTAGATACCCTCATAAAGGACCTTATTGGTCCAGTTATTGCTACTGTTGATGGAAAAAAAAAATCTGAGGGAATCACGGACTCTTGTGGTTTATGAATATTGTGGCATATTAAGAGGTGTCTTGAACTTCTATGTAGAAGAAAGATGAACATTTTTACTTTAGCTTATTGAGCTTGCCATTTTTTCTTGGCAACAAAGATGTCCCATGCTTAGCTGGCTGGTCCTTTTGTATAAATTATGAAAAAGGATGAGTTTCCATTTTGCTTTTGCATATATTAAAAGGGAAATTTCATGGCACTAAAACCATTTTAAGATTTTCAACCATCACAATATGGTATTGATATTTCAAATGCCTGTGGTGAAACTTGCTACCCTTCTTGCATCCATTCATATTAGTTGATGTGAATTGCAACTCCATAAAGGCTTTTTAACTAATTTGCAGGTTAAATCAGGAAGGCACTACAAAATAGGACTTAAACTGCCTTTGTAGACTGAAGATATATGCTATCGGAATCCAATCTTTTGAGAGATGTGTCCTATGATTTGTAAGATATATTCAATTTGTCATTTATTTCTCTATATTCATAATATTCTATACTTAAGTGCTGAAGGCTTGACTCTCACGTGGATTGATCTTCATTTGTGACCCATGTTTCAGTTCTGTGTTCAGTGCTCCAAGCCTAGCATCCAGTAGTTCAGGAGTTCTTATCCAAAGAAGTTTAAATGTTCGGGAACAAAGTGTTTCTAACTTATAAAAGAAAGCGGCAATCTCTAACTAGTAATTTTATCCATGGGAATTGTAACCAACATTCGGCATGTGAAGATGCCCATAATGGCAATCAAACTGTGGAGAAAACATCAGAAAAGCATGAAGAAAAAACAACGGTGAGATTCTTAAAACTCATCTTCTGGTTTTGTTGATATGTTCAAGAAGCATTAAACTTCTCTTTCGCTCTCCCTTTCTGCAATTCCATACGTAACAAGATTTGACAAGACTCTTGTAACCCTTGACTAGCCAGTGGATAGGTTGATTAATGTATTTCTACTAAATAAAAATGGTTTTCGCTGTTACAAAATACTTTATTTATGTGCAATGCTGTATGTCGGCAGTGAAGAGGATTATTGCGAGAGAGAGAAACTCTGACATTATATTACTGGTGCTCATGTGCTTTATGTAAACTCTCATGTCTAACAAGTATAGGTAGCATTGTGAGTTCCTTGATACAAAATATTTGATTTAATTGCATTGATGTATATTGGCAATGAAGAGTATAAAGCTAAAAAGTATAAAGAAATTGGAATGGATAGCTATTAATTTTATAGAAAGAAATTAAATTCTTGAGACTGTTTTAATGATTAGAAGAAAATATGTAGTTCGAGGCATGTGAAAACAATAACTTTAGATCTTGTTAGAATAAACTTCTCTATAAAAACTTATGAAAGAAAAATGTACAAAGGGGAATAAATTGAACTTCTCTCATAAGCTAAAATCAACTTATGCACATAATTTTTATAGAAACTCTTAAGTTTTCCAAAAGTAAAGTGTGTAAACTGATGTTATCTTTGGGAGAACATAATATTATACTTTTTTATTTCTTTTCCCTGTAAGTGTTTATGGAAAATTTTATATAAACAAGGCCTGAAGATTTATTTGCCTCACATAATATTTTGTTAGTAACGTGAAAATCTCCGAGGTTTCAACATGCTCTTGTAAGATGCACCCCCAAGTGACAAAATTATAATTTTTTTCCCAATATTACGGGGAATTTGAAGGAGGAAGAGAAGAAGAGAGCGAGTTGGTGATAGAATCACGAGAGTAATGTTCTATAATAACAAATGATGTTTGACTTTGACAAAGTAAAACAACCAATAGGTTAAGTCAAAATATATTAATGCAAAAATTAGATTTATCTAAACTCATCATTGCCCATTTACTCAATGCTAGACTTGTTCCCTTTAGAACTTCTGAGATACTCATACAAATAGCCAAATTTTGAAATACTCAGACTATACTCATAAAATCGTAGTATAATGTACTACACGTGAAAGCAAGAAGGCCTAATGCAATTTTGGGATGTGAGGGAAGGAATCCAGAAAGCTGATAACTGAGTAACAAATTTAAATGGCCAATATTTTACTATTTTGTTATTTTACACGTCAGGAAGGTGGATTTTTTTGTTGAGAAAGTTCTTTAGATGTAAGAGCTGGGACATAATGCCCTTTAAAGTTCAGTTTTTTCCTTTTTCCTTTTAAAGAACAATGGAAATATCAAGTAAAGAACACTCGTATGGAGTTTCCCTCGTGATGTGATGCATTACATCACGATAACTTCCATCATTCTTATAATTGTCAAATCCAGAGCAAGTAAATTATTTTTGGGTGCAAAAATGGGTATATATTGGAATAACACTTAACTGCTAATTACATGGAGAGCTTTTGTGATTGCATGCTGACAAGCTTACTCATCTATATATTTTGTAGGATACTAGTAATGGGAAAGTGCCATGTTTCAAACAGCCGGATTGTTCATCATTGCTTCTGCTTCAAAATACCGGTGACCTTAAGGCAGGAGTACTTGGAAACAATGATGCAACAGAAATGATGGTTACTGCCCATGAATCATTTTCAACAGAGCATCCTTGTGAGGATAACATCAAGAGAGATGATGGTGAGTTGCCTGTAGTAGAAAAGGCTTCAGATAATGATTGCGATACTCAGAGAAATTCATGTGCTGGTGAAAGCTCTCATAATGTATATGACAACTGTTCTAATAAAATTATTTCCCTGCCAGTTGAATTGGGTCCTGGCAATGATTTTAATTTGGTCAACTCAGAAACATTGATCACAAGGGATATCAGTTCTGCGCAAGTCAATACATCTCCTGTTTCAAATAGTTCAATGGATGATCCTACTGATTCACGCTCCAAAGATAATATTAGAAACCCATCTGGAGATATGGTTATTCGGGCCAACTTGACCAGTCCTCTAATAACCTTTAATCGATGTTACAAAAGAAAAAAGGGGTTGGATGGAAATGGCAAGCAAAGCAGCCTTTTGCACACGAAAGAAAACATTTCAGTGTTAACCAAATGGAGTATGCTTGCAAATGATAATCTATGTTCTAGTGATGAATCATCTAGTGAGGAATGTCCTGTAGATAAAGTACCTGACCTTAATCAATCAGTGGAGCTTTCAGAAAGAGGGAAGGCATTGAATGAAACGCAAGATGAAACATCTTGTAGAAGTTGCTCTATATTTTTTGTGGCAGACCTTAATCAATCTGCTGAGCTTACAAAAAGAGGGGAGCTTTGTCAAACTAAAGAAAAAGTATGGCTTCCTGGTGATTTTCTTAAACCTTATGGTTTGTTACTTGAAATTTTGAGTTTGATTCATGAAGGTATACAATAATTACTTTAGGAGATGATTTTAATTTGTAGAAGCTTCTTAAGTTTTGTATTAATATTTTTCGCCAATTTTAGGATTATCATTTTTCTCCTTTGCTGATGTTCTTTATATGTGAATAAATATTTGAGGTTTACGATGTGTTTGGGATATGAAATAATTATAAAATTTTAACAGTAAACAATTGAAGAAAGTTTGAAGAATTCTCACAAAGATCAGGGTTGAAGAGGTGAAGTTTTGATTTTTTTAATTATATTTTGTATGAAGTTGGATATTTTGGTTACTTAGTTTTGAGCAGATGAATGTTTAAAACTACATAATCAATTCAATTTTAGGAGATTGAGTGAGGATTTAAAGGCTTTAGATAGAAAATGAAGAAATATGCTTAATTTTGAAAACATTGGGACTTAATTTACTCTAAAACTTGAGGATCAAAATCATGTACAATTCAAATAAGAGAGACCAAAAGACCAATTAATCATACAAAGCTTTTAGTAGGTTTAGAGTTCTTTATGATACAAGGTTTTTTGTCCTCTTTTAATCCTTTTCTGGACATGTAGTGACAAAGTCAACAGATAATAGCTTAAAGACATGGGAGTAAACAGATTCGAAACAGAACTCTAAAATATTAGACAGTGCTATTAGACATCCTGATCATGAAAACTACTCAGTTTGAAAGGGAAATTGAGTTTGCGAATTTTTTTGATGTTGATCATCAATCAAATCTCTTGAATAACAGTAGCTCTTAATTTTATGACAGGTCAAAAGTACTGATTCTCCATTTTCCCCTGGAGTTGTTTCTGAAACATGGTATATTTTCATAAATCTCAACTCTGCAATTTTTTTAATATTATAAAACAAATAGAAAACCATTAGCTGCTGGGGGGAAAGTTGAATATCAATGTTTTCATTCTAACAGTGTGGCAGACATGAGAGAGAAACTTTGTCATGGGGAAGACTCGGGAAAAAATGCCTCTCATACAGACAGAACAGCAGAACTGAGCCATAGTTGTCTGATTGACAAGGATCATCTTTATAAGGATTGTCAGGGAGTCTCTATCAAAGTTGATTCTAGAGATCCCTATCCTTCAGCCACAGCCACTGATCGGGAACAAGAAAAGTCCCAAATCTTGTGCTGTGAGGCCAATGAACATGGTTTGAGCAATGAAACGATGAAAATTGGTGAAAACCAATCTCGGTTTGACCGGCCTAATAACTCCGGGGGTATGATTTTTCACCTAGCCTCAAACATTGAAGTGGCGAATCTAAATATTTTGTTCAGTAATTGTGAAGTTGTTATTAGTGTTATGTATTTCTGCCAGAAAGCTTCATCATACATTTTTTCATTTTATTTAAAGAATTTTACTTGATATACATTTTTATGTGATACAGAAGAGCACACTGTTGATTTAAACATGGGTGCTGAGAAGCATCCCCTTCATTTGAGTACGAGGGCTCCGGGGTCCAAATTGGAATCTACAAGCAGTAGTTCTGCCATTGCTGAAGATAAAGTTTCTGAACTGGACTTTTTAAACACTAGAAACACACAGGTATAAGGAGGGTACCAATTCATTTCTATAACTTCAAAGATGGTATTTTATATTTTAGAAAAAGAAAATTACAATGCACAAATCCCAGCAAACATATTCCCATTTAGGAAGAATTAACAAATCTAGAAATATATTTAAGCAGTTAACCAATAACAGATTGGATAAAACATTGCTTTTTCCCGAAATGGAAATATAAATGTTTTAATTTGTCCTCCTAATTGGAAATATGTGTACCAAGACTTGCTTAATTTGATCTCTTACAAAAAGGTTTGTGCACTGTTAGTCTTCCCAAGTGCAGCATTTCTCATCCTTTTAAAGCTTTTGCATGGGGCTGTTTGTGAGCATCAACTATGAAGTTCATCATGTTTTATCTTCTCTTTAAAAGAAGATAATAGTGTTGCCCATTATTGATATCTGGTTCTCCTTATCCTCTTGTATATCCAGCTGATTTCGGAAGGAAAAGCTATAGCTGGTGTTTGCTCAAGTAGTACTCAACCTCAGTTAATGATGACTGAAGAAAGAATGAGGGTTCAACAAACAAAAACCGATAAATCAAAACTGATGCCTTTGATTTCTCTTTCTCTGGGCTTGTCTTTACCTATGGAGCTCAAGACCAGAGGCAGTGATTCTGTTAGTAGTTTGTCTGTCTTCTCTTTGTCAAATTCAACCACTGAAACTAGAGATATTGTCCAAGATGGATTATGTCGGTCATCACCAAACCGGAAACCATTACATCCCAGGAACCAGGTGGTACTTGACAACATTGCACACAGAACAAGAGCTTTAAATGAAAGAGGAAATTTTCAAGAATATTTGAAGCCACATCCTATCAGGTGGTCTGAAGAGGAGTTGGATTTTCTCTGGATTGGTGTAAGGAGACATGGTAGGGGCAATTGGGATGCCATGCTAAGGGATCCTAGATTGCGGTTTTCACCATTAAGGGTACCAGGTGACCTTGCTGAGAGGTGGGAGGATGAACAATTAAAACTTTTGAACGATATTGACGTTCCACAGTTCATGTATCCAGCAGCAGAAAGGGGAGCAGCTGTGGCATCATTGCAAGGAAACTTTTGCTACTTGGATCCTAAATCAAGTCTCTGGGAGAGCAACCCTTTGAAGAAACCTATTACCAGATATAATTTTCAAAGTAACACCACTGCGCACAGTCATAGGCCAACTACTCATTCCAGAAAGGCCAATTACAACAACATAGACAAGTATGAACTAGGATTTTTCAATTCTCCTGGAAGCTTGAGCATTTGCAGGCAGAATGCTTATTCGAATGACTATCCCTTTAATTGTTCAGCTGCGACAAATAATTTGCCCCACTGGCTCAGGGAAGCTGTTAACACTCCTCCAATCATGCCAAATATGGCTGCAGTGTGTTCCTTGAGTTCTCATCCAGAAGTAGGAGCTTCAGATCATTGCTTCAATACCAGCAAGTCATGCTTTGTACCTCCAAATTGGTTCAATGGTTTGAGGGCAAGTGAGCCACACATGCCAAATGGTTCTCACTATTCAACCTATTCAAGAAAGTATGGGGTGGTGAAGATGAACAAATCTGTGGAACATCGTGTCCGGAAACCGGATGACTTGATCATTGTTGATAGTGACACTTCTTCTGAAGAGACTATATCTGATGATAACCGTGCCAGCTTGTAGATCTGAACAAAGTATTTGATGTTGATAAAATGATAAGCTTTGTTAATTACTGTTGTAAGCTGCATAAAGGTTGTAGGTGAATGATGCATGGTTTTGTAGTTGAGCAATCTGTATAATGTAGGAGAATGATGTGACTTGCTGCCAAATGAACATTGATTTTTATATTCAACTGAATTTTTTAGAGATATTAAATGGTCGGTATTAATTTGAGGAATCAGAAAAGGATGAAATGCTCTCTTTTTGTTACCATGTACAGGTTGAGAACAAAAAGCAGGGAATCTAATCTGTCTAATATTCTATTATTTTTTCAGTTTAATTCTATTATTTTTAAAGGTCTCAATTTGATTTAAATTTAAATTTTTTTAATTTTAAAAAGTCAATTTTATCTCTTTTATTAAATTGGTGTTAACCTCATTTAGAAAATGACAGATATGGTAGAATAATGAAGAACATGGTAACTGATATCCAATGCAGGAAGCTAGCAAATGTAGTCATGCTTTGAAAACATACCCTTCTATGCTATAAGTGTAACATTTATTTGGTTGAAGGGCACCCTCTTTGGTTTGTCTTTGAAGCCAACACAACCTACTTGCAAGTCCCATTTCCTAAAGGCCTCACCAGAACGGCATGTGGAGGCAGAGAGGATTGGAGGAAGGGAGAGGAAGAGGAGGGAAAAAAAGGTGAGGGAGAGAATGATTGTGATGGTAATTTTTAATAAATTATAGGTAGTTGATTTTTACAATAACTTAAGCTGTATTTATGGTTATTTATAAGTACATAAAATTTTACATTGATGCCATATGACTATTAAATTGTAAAAATAAGTTATGCAAGTAATTCTATACAATTATCCAATTACATACTATTTTTATGTAAAAAAAAGTACATACTATTTATGATAACTTTGCTGACTTTTGCTATATATGTAACTTATAAGTCTTCACCACTAATTTCTAATCGACAATGTAAAGCTTTTATATCTTTCTCTTTCTTTCAATTCTCTTAATTGGTCATTAAAAAAAATCTAATATAAAGAAGTTAGTTGCCAGTTGTGATTAATTCAATACTGGAAACAACATTTTTCTGGTACAATATCATACTCACACGGTTAAAAGACTTTATGCGCATGTATACCCTAAGCATTTGTGTCTGATTGATGCAATACGGAAATCTTACCTAAGATTGATTACGTTGCATTGCATCAATCAGAAAAGTAAGCTCTACTTTTCTTTTTTCTCATCACAAAGCACCTTTGATGCAGAAAATTCGGTCCAATTATTTTGCACTGATATTTTACACACTTTGTATAATTACAAATGTCAACATCATTGAAGTTCTGTGGACCGAAATTCTTATATATAATGCATGATCTCACCAGTTTTTCCAAACTAAGAAATTTTCATTGAGGTGCATAAAGAATGATGGAGCCTAAGCCTAACTTTGTGTTTCCACTTCCTTTCATGCTCTTCATTACTCATTGGTTTCTATTGGCTCTTCATGGCAGTGCTGCTGAGAGTTCCACATATATAGTCCACATGGACAAATCCTTGTTTCCTCATGTCTTCACAACCCATCATGATTGGTTTGAATCCATTATGGATTCCACAAAATCTGCAACACTTGGTCACTCATCCATACAATCACAGAAATTAGTGTACTCCTATAGCATAGCCATGTATGGCTTTAGTGCAGTACTAACTTCAGAAGAGTTAGAGGCTGTCAAGAACTCCCTTGGCTTTGTTGCAGCATATCCAGACAGAACTGCCACTATAGACACCACTCACACTTTTGAGTTTCTCTCCCTAGACTCTTCTAGTGGCCTGTGGCATGCATCAAATTTTGGGGAGGATGTCATTGTGGGTGTTATTGACTCTGGTGTGTGGCCTGAGAGTGAAAGCTTCAAAGATGATGACATGACCAAGAAAATACCAAGTAAATGGAAAGGGGCCTGTCAGGAAGGACAAGACTTCAACACTTCCATGTGCAACTTCAAACTGATTGGAGCTAGATATTTCAACAAAGGTGTGATTGCTGCAGACTCCAAGGTTAGAATCAGCATGAACTCAGCAAGAGACACTCTGGGTCATGGAACTCACACATCATCAACAGTTGCTGGCAACTATGTCAGTGGAGCCTCTTACTTTGGCTATGCTAAAGGAGTGGCCAGAGGCATTGCACCAAGAGCTAGGCTTGCCATGTACAAGGTCATTTGGGACGAGGGTCGTTACGCCTCTGATGTTTTGGCTGGAATGGACCAAGCCATTGCTGATGGGGTTGATGTCATTTCCATCTCTATGGGGTTTGATGGTGTTCCACTTTATGAGGATCCTATA
>Ga0123342_1000106_pt1 | contig 98686 bp, 39 predicted proteins | sample Turbeawhitnodule_FD_89960 | JGI IMG/M metagenome (GOLD analysis project Ga0123342, IMG submission 89960) | Root nodule microbial communities of legume samples collected from Mexico - Turtle bean Mexico white nodule | ecosystem: Host-associated > Plants > Roots > Nodule | place: Mexico: Nepantla...
AAGCCTTGCCAAGAGCTAATATGGTAGCCTTCCCAGGGTTGACCCCTTTCTTTGTAACACCTTTCCAAATACCTTCTTCTCCCATATTTCTTCTTAGGTAGTGATATCAGATGCATGTAATTTCCTCTACCTAGAGAAAGCAGAACCAGTTGTATATATAATCTTCCAAGCATGTCTATGACGTTGTGGCGTGACAAGTTTATAATAGTATTACATGATGCACACAACTTTTGTTATATGTATAAAATGTGGGTTAGTTAGGAGGCAAGTTGTTCATGGAGATCATATTGCATTAGTTGATGGGAAGATGTTGAGGATTTGTTTTTCAGTTGAAGTTAGATCAACCACACAAATGGCACCAACCATGAACCATGAACCATCTTAAGTCACTTCAACTACCATGATTAAGGTGGTCAACATAACACTTGAGATAAGAAAAATCCCCAGCAACAATACTGAACAATATGGATTTGCTATCTAACCATCCATCTCTCTCTAATGCTGCCACATTGATCCTTAAAATCAAAGATTAACAATTATCTTTTTCTTCAGTAAAAAAACTTTTTATGCAAAATTTGAGTTGGTATATAACATTCATACTGAAAAATGTGCTTATGACTAAATAGTTGGACATGTAGGTCTTGAAATGTAAAAATATTATGTTGGGTTAAACAATGTATGAATCATGTTTCATTCATATATATTAATCAACATAATTATTCATATATTTTTTATCTCTATGACTTCTGTGCTTCTATCTTCTTTGCAAACACAGTGGCAGTATACTATGCATATAAATGTTACTGATGTATTTTCATGAATGGAATAAGTAGGTACCAGCAATGCTCCCTGGTATGGTTGATGGACACCGTTCTCAGCTTCTTCAGCGCCGACAGCTGTATGCTGGTCCCATGTCAAAGTTGAGAATGCTCATAATCTGTCGAATGCCAAAACCTGAAGAAGTTCTCATAATTGAAGATGGAAATGGGAACATCCTTAGTGAAACCTTGAAGGACAATGATGTGCATGTTCGGTACAAGGTTATAAGGTGACACCTTAATTCTGCTAAAAGTCTGTTGAATATTCATATCTATACATTAAAAAACTGTCTCAGTTTTTACCCTCAGAATAGTGTTTTAATAGATTGGTTATGTATAGTATTGTTTGTGATATTCAGTTAATTGGAGACACTTTTTGATTGGCAATCACTGGGAAAAATGCGAGATTACTACTCTAGATGTTAGTGCCGTCATTCCAAGTAATGACTATGTCATGAACACATACAATTAATTACACACATTTAATATGGCAATAAATGGCTGAATTATTCAAAGAGGGACTAATGAGGTCAGTGGGAGCAATGTTGGGGTGTGATGTTTCCCTGACTGGAAGGTTGTACATAAGTTGTTTGAGTTTATGCATGAGACCCATCTTGGAGTTCAGGTTATTTTTCCTACTTTGAAGCTTTCTGTCTCTACTTTTGCTAGCATATTATTCCTTATCATACAAATCACGGGTTGGTGGAATATAATCTTAATCTAAGCTAACACCTCTTTACTATGTTTATTTTGTTTGTGGTGGGTCTTTGTTTCAGGATATGGCTTGTGATACATTTCTGAAAATAGTTCAGAAGTGCAAGCGTGAATTTGTGATCACGCAGGTCTGCAAATTTTTTCCTTCCTAAATATGTAGCCATTTTATTACAATCTTGCATATAACTTGAGTACATAATCTAACTGCCTCAATGATTGGTATTTCAGGTTGGGGAAAATGAACCGTTTGTGTGTGAGATTCTGAATGGCCTTCCCAACAGCATTATGGATCTTGAACCCCATCAAATACATTCTTTCTATAAATCTGTATGCCTTTAGAAATCTATAATCTCAAGTTCATTGGTTAAATATATATACATGTTTTTTTCCCATATGCTCTATTTATATACTTGTGTTTGCACATATTTAAGTAATATTCTTGTTTTGTAGGTTCATCACATGATTGAGGCTGAGTCTAATGTGCAGAAGAAAAATGAATATCTTCACCGGTTGATGGAGCTCCAAAATCAGGTCTTCCGCTAAATAATTTTCATTCTGCTAAATAAAAACATATTACAAAGAAAATAAATGTAAAATTTAAAGAATTGAAATACACATTTATATACAATTCTCAAAACGGTATATTCTAGAATTAAACTATCTCATAAAATTACTTTCCAAAACTCTCTTGAAAGGTATCCTGGAATGATGAAAAATAAATAAATTCTAGACATAATATCAAATATTCATTGAAATGTTTTTATACGAATAATTTAATTTAATAAATTGTAATGCAATTAAATTAAAGTAATACAGTGTTGAAAGGAAAATGATGCTTTGAGAATCTTAAAGTTGTATACAACTCTTGATGTAATGAGTTTAAAAATAAATATATATAATAAATGGTAAATTTGTAATTAAATAATATTAAAATAATAATATTAAATATTGTAATGTGGTTGTATAAAAAATATGAATTGTCAATATATCATTACCCATGGTTATAAATTGTGACATAGAATCTGAATATTGGCTATGGTTCTAGGCAAGTGAGCCATCATTAGTACTACATGATTCTATTCACCACAAGAAACACAATGGCACATGATTGTTATAGCACATGATTGTTACCATTTTGTGACAATGGTAGCGATTGTGGTATTAAGTTTGTGCACAAAATTCTTGTACTACTGAGCGAACTGCTAATGGCATTCTGACTTCATGTGATCCACCTTCCCAGAAGAGGTAGCCAAATGAGAATCTGCCTTGAATTCGTAGCTTCGAAGAAAAGGTTACCTTAAATTTCATTTTCTTTCGTTTAGGACTAAATGTCAAGGTTGGTGGCTCAACTGTGACAGATACGCCAATTGGAGCTTCAACACGAGCAGTGTAGACAGATTTAACTGGGCCAACATTAGTGACTGTTCTTGAAACTGTGAGGGGTTGCTTCAGCTCAGGAATAATAATAGAAGGGAGGTTCATGTTTAAGAGGTACTTGTGTGATTTATGGCATTTGGTAGGAACTCCTGTCAAAAAGCTTATGGCAGTGTCGTTGTAGTCCATAGAACAAAGGAAATGAATGTAGTCTGAGTTTTTCATGTCATATACCAGACCAGGATCTGTCACTTTGTTAGGATCAACATGTCCACCTCCGTAGTCAAATGGGTCAGCTTGTTTATGTGGTGCTCCCTCAGCCCAAATATACTCATGGTATTCATTTTTCAGAGAAGCTTCAGAAAAAGCACAGGAAATTAGGGCCTTCGACAGTATGATATTGAAGTGTGAGATGAGACAATCTAGTGAGAGAGTAAAAAAAACTAAGGAGTTATTCTTGATCTGTTAGGTTTGTTTCAAGACATTTGATTTATGTAATTGATATCATTCCTCTCAGACTCTCTTAATTTATCTGCTCCTCTCTCACCCTCTGTGTATGTGTATATACATATCTGTACATGGATGTGTATAAAGTGAGAGATGAGAAGCGTAAGAAAAATGTATTTTAGCTATACATTTAGAATGAATGATTAAATCTACTTTTTTCAATAATATAGATTAGTTATGTATTGTTTTATCTTTTAAGCTTAACTAAATGTGTTTCCTACATATATGAGACTTAAGAAACATACTAATATGCTGTCAAAAAAGAACATACTAATATTGTTTTATCTCTTAAGCTTTTACAAGATAGTTTCCTACATACTTAAGTCATAATAACTTTTAATCCTGAAAAAACCCCGTAAATATAAGATAAATTCTATGGTACCCGGCTAAATTTAAGAAGTTTGCTGATTTTTGAGTGACATAGCAACTCTAAAAATACTTTTTAGTGTTATTCTAATTAAAAGTCATGTCTTAAGTTGGTAAAGATTTTCAAGGTAAAACTTTTATGACAAGAAAACAGCACTAGAAGCAGTTGAAAAAACTGCTTCTAAAATGTTCTCTTTAATTTTAACCAGTAGTGAAATGAGCAAGAGCATTTTACCTGTTGTGACAAGGGCAGATTTAATTGCAGCAGGGCTCCAAGTTGGATGGACAGTTTTTATAAGTGCAACAATACCAGAAATGTGAGGGCATGACATGGAAGTTCCTGACTCAATGTTGAAGGTAAGGGGCTGCAACTTTTCTGATTTTGCATCAGATACCAAACGCTCAGAAGAAGCAGGTGACCAGGCCGCAAGAATATTAACCCCAGGAGCAGCAATGTCAGGCTGCACCACATTCAACATAAATGTAAAGCTTTGCCTTTTCTTAAGATAAAAAATAGCTATTTATGACATTCAGGAGGAATGATCAGAACCTTCAATACTGAAGGAGACAAAGAACTTGGTCCTCGCGAAGAGAAGAATGCCACTTCCGGTGATATCTGTTGGCCAACAACTGTTTTTGTTTTGCCAAACTTTATTACAGGATCTCTACAATATACATGCATTCATTACAAGGTATTCGTACGTAATTAATTTGCTATTAGTATGCAAAAACATAAAGAAACCCAACATGGAATGTCACCTTGCAACTACTATTACTTGCATTTAGTACCATAGTGTCAGTGTTGTTTTCTCGTTAGATCTGGAGTTTCATCTGGGTATATACACTATGATTTAGTAAAGTTATTTATTGAGTAAATTATTGAAGTAAAATTCCAAATGTGATAGGAGCATAATACCATGGAAAAACCATGTTGTTATCATGTAATAATTAGTAAGACTTTTCAGTAATCAATAATATTATGCTTTCTCAAACCAAATACTCTTGTTGCATTTTCTTTCTAATTCTGAGAGATAGATGAAACTAGCTAGCTGCATTTCTACCATGAAAGATATATGTGCAGGTTACCGACCCAATAGACTCAACAACCATGACTCTGATACTACATAAAAATTCGAGTGAAAATCTAATTCAAATTTCTAAAAGCTAGTTCATAAAGTGAGAGTTATTCTCCCTTTACTGTATACACTGTTCTAGGCGAATCACTAGATGTTGTCATGTTGCACTTACAGAGTACTCACCTAGTTGCTTCTATGTATGATAGAATAGTTGTTCCTGTGATAAAATCAACTTGGACACAGGGTTTACTCCATGATGTATCAACATCTTTTGTAGGAAACTGAGCAAATATGAGACCAGAGCCCCCAGCTTCCGTAACTGTTCTTATAGCTACTGTGGCCGACCTCTGTGACCGAGACTGGAAACACAGAATTGCTTTACCTTTTGCTAAGGTGGCATTCAGGCTCCCTGAATTGCAGCCCCTGAACAAAAAACAACAGATATGCACTACTTTCAGTCACAGTCACGACAGTTTCACGCAGATATCGAGCAAATACGAACAAGGAAATTTACCTTGCGCTTTCTTCATCAGCATCCGAAGCTGCTATGTCTTCTCCAAAAACTATTGGATAAAACTTGCTCAAGTCTTTTCCTGTATATAAACTCTGACCCTATATGAGGAAATAAAATATAGTACTGTGTCTGCACTGCTAACGGTTAATCTAGCAAGGATGCAAATTATTAACATACATTTTGTGTCTATTTGCTCAGTTTAAGGTTTAGATTTGCATCTATAAAATACCCCTTTTGGGCTTTACAAATTCACTTTTAATTACAATTATTTTGGCCAGTGTTTTGAATCTACCTACAAATTAAATCACCTGAGAATGATATTCAGGTTTAATCTAAGAGTAGATGCTTGTTCAAAAGAGCATTCTTCAGTCTAACAAACTTTACTTGCAGAATCTTAATAAGGTAACAAACCTACACTTTAATTTCTTAATTATACTTAAGTTAAAGTATAGTGGAGGAAAGGAATTAAGCCAATGATATTTTAAAATATTTTACAAAGTCGGAGACTAAAATGAAATTTCTATAAACTCCATCACTAAAGTGAGTCAAGTAACTAAGGCTTACAAACTTATTAGGACCAAAAATGGAGGCTTAGTTGAACAAAGGACCTGCAGACATATGGAAATGGATGTATAATGTATTGTTGCTTCATACTTGACATGCCAATCTTATATTCGTAAGGAGATGAAGATTCATTACTGTTATCTGAAAATCCTAAGCTAGGCTCATCTCAATCAATAAATAACTTCCTGGGCCTCGTTGGAATAAAAAAAATAATCGCTTTTCATTTATTAAATGTTTGAAGAATTTTGTGGTGAAACATCACAACAAGAAAGATGAAGTACCTGTAGAGTTTGATTGTTTCCGAGGATAATCCTTGATGGAAATTCTCTGTCTATGGTACTAGCAGCAACGGTAATAACCCAAGGTGCAGTGTTTATGACAGTTTGGGAATATGGACCAGAATTGCCACCAGAACATACCACAGAAATTCCTTTAGCAACAGCATGAAAAGAACCAATGGCCAGTGCATCCTCAACATAAGTAGGAAGTGGAGGATCTGAGCCAAGAGATGCTGAAAGAATGTCTACCCCATCAAATATTGCATCATCAAAAGCTGCAAGAATATCTGCTGAGCTGCATCCCCCAGTAGACCAACAAATTTTGTAGACAGCCAACCAAGCTGATGGAGCACCACCTCTTGCCAACCCTTTAGCTAGTCCCATAAAGCTTGCATTTTCCACTGCAACACCAGCTGCAGTAGATGATGTGTGAGTGCCATGGCCTGATGCATCTCGAGGAGACAAGTACTCCACCCCATCACTTGTATTTAGTTTACCAATTTCAGCTTCATATCCTTTAATATACCAACGTGCACCAATAATTTTCCTGCCATCATATGAAAGGATACCATTTAAGGTTACATTTTCCCCCCAGAGTGTTCAAAGTAGAAAACATAAATGTAAATTTACTGGACCTCTCAATTTTAGAGACAAAACATAATTAGTTGCTATATTGATTAAAGTAGAGACCATTTTAGAGACTAAAAAAATTTTTGATTTCTAAATTGGTTTCTATTATTGTTAAATAGTTTATAAATTGGTATCTAATTAGCTACCAATGTTTTAACTACCAATTATTTAGATTCTAAATTTAGTAGCAAAAACTTTAATAGCTAATTAAATATCAATTTAGAAACTATTTAACAATAATAGAAACTAATTTAGAAATCAAAAAAATTTTAATCTCTAAAATGGTCTCTAATTTAATCCTAACAACTAATTATTTTTTGTCTCTAAAATTAATTTCTATTTAATGAGTTTCTTGTAGTGTCTTAACAATTCCTTAACAAATTAAAGACATCCTACTATCAGCCACAACAAAAACACATTAGTGAATTAGGAAGTGTTGAGTTTTGGAGCTCATCGAGTGCCTAAGTTCAATAGTGGTTGTAACTTGGAACATTTAAAAAGGAAATTGAATGGCTAGAAATAAATTCTGAATGAACCTATTGCAAGTGGAGCGGTTGAAATTTTCTCCTCCTTGGCATACACCACGCCAGTGAAGAGGAGGATTGCCCATGTGTTCATCTCTAAAGCTCTCAGACTCTGGCCAAATACCTGAAGAGTAAAGAGCCAATTATATAATCACAATCTCATTTTATGATGTTAACATGCACAGCGTGAAGCAATTCCATACTAACCAGTGTCCATGATGCCGATGATGGTGCCTCTTCCAGATTGACCCCTAGAAAGAGCACTGGTTATCATTTCTTGCTTTACGTTCAAGAAGTCCCAACTTCTTGTTGTGTGAAGACTGAGAATTTTATTTGGAATTACACGGACAACCCCTGGGAAATCTGCATGTAAATAATACAGAAAAGGAGTGAAAATTATTAATTTATTAGTACTTATTTGGGAGAGCTTTGATTGAGATATGATAGAGTTCTCATTCTAGGAAAACAGAACATTTAAATACTCCACCAAACATCTCATACTATTTCCACAAGAGTTGAACATCCCATAATACCCAAATTTCTACTGCAATCACTCATCATCATATGCAAGTGCAATCAATTTGACTCGGAGCCACAACTTCTGTATATTACTTCCCAACGTATATTATTTTACAACCATCATTTTGACATTATGCTAACTAGAGAGATTGTAGTTTTTGTATCTGTCAGAATTATTTCATAATTTCAAATCAGCTATCTTTCTGCATGATTTCCTTAATTTCACTAGGATCTAAAAAGTTCGTGCATGATGGATCATGGAATAGTCCGTGACTGTTGCTAGCTTAGGTTGGTACTGTGTGTCACGAATCTGGGGACCACTTTCACTTTTTATTGAGGAAGTACAAAGGTTCACATTTCTTCTAATAAAGTCTTTTTTAAAGGATAATAATGGTCAAACAATATCAATCTTCAAAATGTTCACCTTCATTTTGATCCTATTTATTCATTTGCACAGAAAGTATTTTGCAATGCTTTCACATATCCCCTACTGTGGATATAGACTCAACTTGAAATTACCTGCAATGAGCCTAGCTTGGGGCTGACTTAAAACTGCAGCGAATCCAGAAAAGCCATGCTTATAGCTATACAGAATGGACTTCCTAGCAGCGTCTTTGCTGTTAAAATAAACAGGAAGATATCAGATTCTGAATTTTATTTTTTAAAGGAAGTTTCATAACAATATGCAAAGTAGGTTTCTCATGTTGAAAATTTCAAACATGTTATGTGCATCAAAATAGGCAGGGTAGATAACCTCATGGTTTCCCTCACACACCACATTTCCAAACTCAAATTGAAACTTCAGAGGAACAGAAACAATTTCACAGAAAAACAACAGCAATTAATTAAAGGGCAATTAACCTTCCGAGAATTCTTGATAGTATGTCAAGGTGGGAGTCTTCAACCAACTGTTGCTCACTCTGCTTTATTCTGTTGTTGCCCATATACACAATATGGACCTGCAAAAACCAGAAAGAGAATCAAATAAGTAGGATGCAACTAAGGGAAAATAAAAATGTGGTTGGTAGAAAAAAGAAGAAGCATAGTTTACATACATTGCTTGAGGCAAAGGTGACAAGGACACAAGCTTGTTGTTGCAGAACAAGAATTACAAAAGTAATGACTAAGTTCCAAGCAAGAGCCATGATGGAGTGAAAGCAAGAATGAGATTATGAAAACAGCACTGTTTGAGTGATGGTTTGGCTTAGTAGATTTTGGATAGTATATGTAACAGTGTACATAGATGTCAAAGAAACACACCCACTAAGTACCTGCTCCACCACCACTGCCAGCATTTACTCTATGGTGGGCTCAGTCTCAGCTTTTGGCTCCATCATTGATCTTGGAATCTTTGTACCTATTAAGGGATAAAGTGAGATAGAAACGGGGATTGAGGACCATGAAAATGATCTTTCTTCTAGATTGCCACTTTCTCTTTCCAACCATGTCCTGTTGCATTGACTAATATCGGAATAATTGATGGTGATGTCAACTCCTTCTATTATTTATTGTTTATAATATGCATAATGTGATTCCAACCAGGGAACAGAACACTTTTCTGGCTCAGAAAGAACAGGTATCAGTCTCAATATTTGAAAGGAATTTTACTTTATTCTTGGATAAAAAATTCACAACCACAAAGACTCTGCATATATATTAATCCTAGAGGTTATTTCCATCCAAAAATCTTAAAATTTTGTCAAAAAAATAAGTTATTAACATAAATTTTATGATGTATTAATGATTGATAGTATCTTCAAAGTTGATGGTATTCATAGTAGCTACTGCAACAGTTTATGACTACTTGTCATCTTTCAGGAGCTGGAAAAGTTTAGGTTATAGTTATTGGAAGGAAGTAACCTTCTCATTCAAAGGAAAATGTTTCAGAGCAATGACATTAGAGTAGAGATTTCAAATTTCATAGGTAAACTCAAACCATGTGCATTAACTTGAAGTGAATTAGAATATAGAATGCAAGTCAACTTTATAAAATCAAATTCAATTTCATAAAATTAGGTTATAATGTAATTTTACACTTACTTATATATTATAAAATATTTATTTTAAATTAATTTAAGATAGATAATCTTACACTCATTTATATATTATAAAATATTTATTTTTAATTAGTTTAAAATGTAAAAAAAATACAAATAAAATAAAATAAAGAAAACTTAGAAAAAATAGACGTGAGGTAACTTTTCATTTAAAATTATTATTATTATTTATACTTAAAAAAAATTCTATTTGATCTTTATATCAATATTTAATTTTATTACTATATTAGGGGTATTGCATTACTTTTTTATTTTTTTTAAACATTTTTTAATTATCAGAAATAATTTTCAACGTAGAGAAAAAAAATTAATTTAATTTTTTAAAATATTTCTTATTTTTCAATTTTTATGAAAAGTTGCTGATTTCAAATTTGAATTTTTGAATTTTTTTACCTTTTTTTTCTCTTTTTGCTTTTTCTCATTTTTTCTCTATTCTTTCTCAAATTTCTCGCACTCTCTGTTTCTTTCATACATACTAATAATAAAAAAAAGTGGATGTCCGGGTAGTTTAGATAAAATTAATAAACTCTGGTAGGAAAACAAATAAATTTAATTTCTTCATAAATGAAATTTGATCTTGCGGTGCTTTAGAAAAGTGATAATTTAATGGTAACTGTTTCTATTTAAAAAAATAAATAAATAAATAAAATGGTTTTTCGAAGAGACAAGTCTGTGGAGGAAGGATCCAAAAGCTCGGCGAACGGATATAGTTTGGAAGTTGTTGGTAGCAGAAGCAGTGCTATGAGAAAGAATCAGTGAAACTATTATCGTGGCTAGATTCAATTTCTTCGTTCCTCTGAACGAAATTGAATTCAATGGATGCTATCAGAAAGCAAGCCTCCAAGCTTCGAGAACAGGTCGCTCGCCAGCAACAGGTTCCTTATTGCAGATCCTTCGCTTTCTCTGAAATTTGTTAGAGTTTCTCAAGGTTTTCTTTATCATTTCCTATTTTCCGATGCAATTCTCGTTTAGCTCCCGCTGCGCGGTTATAGCCTTGTAGTTGTTGCTCTCGTCAAACATGATGCCGTCGAGTATTGGATCTAATCGAATTTCGCACTTGCATTGTGAAAATCAATTAATGAAACGGTAGATTCGAGATGAATTTTAAATCGGTAGCTTATCTTGCTAAGGCGTTGAGATCGGTAGCTGAATTCGAAATCACCGCGTGTGTATGAGTTTCCGTGCCTTTAATTGTGAGGATTATGCTTAAATTAGTATCTGATTAATATCAGTGTCTGAATTCAAAGTCACCGAGCCACGTGCATGCCTGTGTTTCATTTCATCAATGAACATAACATAGATGCAATTTAGTAGCAGATCAGAATTGGAGTTTTACATGGATAATCTGCGTAATAAATAAAGGTTTTCATTGAAAACCAACATTGGTTACCGATATCAAACTTCAGTTAAAATTGGAGAACAACAGCACGTCTACCTTTGAAAGTGCATGTAGGTTTTGTCCTTCGTTAGTTGTGACGATTAAGTTTTTTTTTTCTTCTTTTTGTCTCGAATGTTCCTTTGGCTTGATTTGTTTCTTTCTCAATCAGCGAGGTGCTAACTAAAATTCAGAACTGTTGCTATTCAGGCTGTTCTGAAGCAATTTGGGGGTGGTGGTTATGGAGGTTCAGATAATGTGGCTACCAATGGAATGGAACTCCAGCTGCACCAGAAACTCGAGAAACTTTATATATCGACGCGTGCAGGGAAGGTTGCTTGGTTCTTCGATTTCAATTATTTTCTATTCGTGTATAGTTCATGTCAATTTATCTCTTCTTCTCTAGGCTGATAATAGCTCTCCTATTGTGTTTTCAGCATTATCAAAGGGATATTGTTCGTGGTGTAGAAGGTTATATTGTTACTGGGTCTAAGCAAGTGGAAATAGGCAAGTAATATTGGTTTGGGAAGCTTTTGTAAAAATTTGTTGCTGTTACTTTGCAGGAAATATTGTTATTGAATTCCTATGTATCGCATGTAAACAGGAACAAAGTTGTCAGAAGATAGCAGGAAATATGGTGCAGAAAATACATGTACCAGTGGTAATACACTGAGTAGAGCTGCACTAAGTTTTGCACAAGCACGTGCTCAAACGGAGAAGGAGCGTGGAAATTTACTAAAAGCTCTTGGTACACAGGTACTGTATATGTATTGATGCTTTCTGTTGTGTATATGTTGATGTATGAGCTCATTGAGCAGTACTTGCAACGCAAGGTTTATAAGGCTCAAACCTGACTTCACAGAAATAATGATTGGGTTTCCACTAACTGAACTGGTTTACTGAATATGATTGAGATTTACAGATATTTAGCTCTATTTTAATCTAATGCAAAAGGAACATGCAGGCTATTATGTCCAAATCCATTATGAATAGAATTTAATAGTCTCACTCATATACCGAGTTCATGAATCTTGCTTTATCTATAGCGGTGTCTCATATTGTTGACCAGGTTGCAGAGCCCCTAAGGGCAATGGTGGTGGGAGCTCCATTGGAGGATGCACGCCATCTTGCTCAACGTTACGACAGAATACGACAAGAAGCTGAAGCCCAGGTATTCTAAAATTTATCTTTCATTTTTTTTAATCAGCAATATTATCTTTCACTTAACTTTTCAAAACTTGTTGGACTTCCACTTTCATTTGTCAGCCTGTTTTTTGTTGTCTCCCGTGTTTCATTACATGTTTCGATAAGGATTTTATTTTGCTATTTGACGTGTAATTACTGTCTTTTTAACCTAGACAGGCTATTGAAGTTTCTAAACGCCAGGCAAAAGTAAGAGAAATGCCACCCAGTGCTGAGAATTCTATGAAATTAGAAGCAGCTGAAGGGAAGCTGCAAGATCTGAAGACAAACATGACCACACTGGGGAAGGAAGCAGCTGCAGCATTGGCTGCTGTTGAAGCACAGCAACAGAGGTTAACTCTTCAGCGTCTTATAGCTATGGTATTGCAGTGTGCCCTTACGATTCCGCAATGCTTCGATTTAATGAAAAACGCTGGATCAGAGTCATAACTTCTCATTGATCCCACATCTTATTTCTTCTTATGAAGGTTGAAGCAGAGCGTGCCTATCATCAAATAATCCTACAAATACTTGATCAGCTTGAGGGGGAGGTAAGCATTCATATCACTTGCTCATTTGACCATTTATTCCGCATACAGACGCTAAATATTCCTTTTGACGGACAGATAATTTTATTTCGATATGAATTTGATTTCGTGCTGTATGTTTATTGATGATAGATGATATCAGAACAACGACGAATTGAAACCCCTCCTATTCCTAGTCTGGATAACAGCATGCCACCACCTCCGTCATATGAAGAAGTGAATGGTGTCTATGCATCTCAAGCACATAATGGAACAACAGATAGCATGGGTTACTTCTTAGGAGAGGTTAGTACGAGACTGCTTCTACTCTCTTGTACACAGGGAAACACCTACAAATATTAAATTTTGAAAAAGGTGACAACTGTTTTCTTTTTTAATTTTACTCTTCTTGCAGGTTTTATTTCCATATTCTGCTGTATCCGAAGTGGAGCTAAATCTATCGGTTGGTGATTACATTGTTGTTCGAAAGGTTCGTTGAACCAAAAACATGACTTATCTCGCACAACCCCCTCGCGCCCCCCTCTGGTTTTGGAGGGTGCTCGTGCTTCTCTTGAATTTATTTCTGCCATCATTTCACCTATGCTAACGGATTAATATAATTTTCGAAACAGATTCGGGAATAACCAAGTAGAGTGCATTTATACTATTCTCATGCAATACTGAACCCATCAAAACAGAACTAAAACACTATTGATAACCTGATAAGAACTCTGAACATGATCGATTAAGTCATTGCCCATTCATCTCTGAATGATTGTTTGGTCATCTATTTATGATGTGGCTTGTGTGTCCCAAATCAAGCTGTTGTGCTTCACGTGCTGATGACTAACATAAAATCCTTGTTTTTCAAGTTGGCCTGATTTTCCTTTGGTTAATGATTATGGTGGCTGTGGTTTTAACAGGTGACAAACAGCGGATGGGCCGAGGGCGAATGCAAAGGCAAGGCAGGTTGGTTTCCGTTTAGTTACATTGAAAGGAGGGAACGTGTTCTTGCAAGTAAGGTGGCTGAAGTGTTTTAAGCTTTTCCTGTTGAGTTGGTTTCTTAACCTGCGAATTTTGTATGTATGTTTTGATATGTAAAACAAATTGATTTGGGATATAGATGGAAACTTTTCCCATGTGATTATCATGTAGAATTTATAAATGAATATTTTGTTATCCACTTTTATTTTATTGCACTCAACTTGTTTCCTTTATACAAGTGCTTATGCGACTTCTACCAACTAATTATTTGGGTGATCTCATTTGTCATTTTGATTATGCATCAAACTAATTTTGGTTAGAAGTGACGTTTTCTTTTTATGGGCGGTTATAAGTGACGTTGAATTGAAATATTTGGATTAATGGGAAAATTCAATATAAACTTTTATTCATTAAATGTCAACCAAATTTGGATTTATAATATCTTCAGCATAAACTCAAATATGTGAATATTTATCTAAAATCATGTTCATCGGTATTTTAAATTGATTTTGAAGGATTTAATGTTAATCCGTGTTTTTGGACTCATTGACTTATCGATGAACATGTTAAAATATAAACTAACTGAAATATAAATGAACTAAAATTATATCTAACAAATGAAATTATTCAAGATTTTAATATGTCGGTCATAATTTCAATGAAAAAAAAAATTATTTTCAAAATCAAATTTTAATAAAACTATTTCTTTATGTTCACACTTCAACCTGTGCACAAAATTTTGGGGCAAATGCTTCCTGCACCATATCAATTCCAACATGTACCCAACCTTTTATTGAAAATGTCCCTCTAAAATGACGAAAATAACCTTTAAAAAGAGGTGTAAATAAAAATTACTTATGAAACTTTTTATCTGAAAATATTCCAGATTTAGATATCCGGAATACATTTTTGAATTTCGGAAATTTTTATTTGGAATGCATTTTTAATTTTGTGTTCCGAAATTTTTAATCCTAAATGTATTTTTTTATTTTTAAACTAGATTTACTATTCTGAATTTTTAAATCCAGAATAAGGATGATTTTGGAAATTTAAAAAAATATAGAGTGTAGGTTAGAATAGATATGGTACAGGAAGAAATTGCCAAATTTTGGTATGATTTTTTTGGGGATCTAACGAAGTTTTTCTATAATACAATTCAATATCGTTGCACTAAAAAATTGAAATTGATATAATTAAATAAAAAATTATTTTGTAGAAATTGACTTACTTTGTGGATGATATTAAATAACAATATATTTAAAGGAACGTTTCCATCAATTTAATTAAGAAAAAATTAGTTTTAATTTAAATTTATTGTCATCCTTATAACAATTAATGTCAAGGATTTTAGTTCATAATATTTGCTAAATTGCATATCTCCTACTTGATCGCAACTATGAATCAAATTTTCTATACTTGATACATTTTTTGTGTCACTTCCTCTCATTCCTTCTGAATGAAGTTTTCCCCAATATAAAAAATACATTACTATTCTTAAAAGAAATGAGAGGTGACTAAAAAAATTACGAAATGCAAAAAGTATTATTTGTATTGTTGCATCAGATTTCTTTTGTAGCACTCTCATAGTTTATGCAGTTGGCATTTCTGACATATATTAACAACAAAAAATGAATCAATACACAAATTAAAGAATAAAATTAAACTAGTCTTAAAATTAAAGGATGAAAAATATTTGTTTTATCTGAATTAAATATTTGTATATTCATATCCTTCTTGTTACTTGTTTTTCAACAATTATCTAATTCATAATATTTTTATAATTGTTTCAAATTTATATACACATCTTATGTTAGTTTCATATTTAATCTAGATAAATATAGTTTTGATTCCTTAATATTTTGAAATATTTGTTTCAGTGAATTGAAAATGAAGTGTACCCAAAGCAAAATGAAAACTTCCCCTTGTGCAAGTTCGTTAACTCTCTGTTCCTAAACAGTTTAGTACACGACTGTTTAACAACTCTAAATAATAAAGAATTAAAATATAAATTAAATTATTGAATAAAAATTAGTAAAAGGGGTTATAAAATAGTGGTATAAATTTCAACACACTCTTCGTCTAATGAATATTAGACAACAAAAAATAGAAAAATGTGTTTTACAATAAGAAAATGTTTTTATTTAATTTCACAAAAGTGTAAACTTAAAAAACTGTAGTTTTTATTATTTTAAGTAGGTTTAAACAATTTTAAAATGATAAAATAATGGCTGAAAGGATCCGTAACCATGTTTTCTCTGGCTTCACAGTTTTACAAGTACTCAACAACGAGGAAAACGTTTCAAGTACATTGCAACACCATTAAGTGACTTGTTATAATAATATATAATAATATATTAAATTGAGTCACGATTTACCATTTATGAATAGAAGAGCTGGAAATTTTCAATGCTTCTTACTCACGTTTGGAAAGGCAAATCTAAATAGAATGAAAAAAGGAGTGGACAATTATATAAATAAGGATAATTGTTCTTACAATTTTCACCGTACATTAAAATTAACAATAGAACTTAACTTACACTAGTTATTATGGTGGTTAGCAGACAGATAGGCAAAAATGATGGAAACCATGATGACCAGCATGACAATCTGCAGGGATGGTTTACGTCAGTATATTCTTAGAAATGCAGAATCCAGTTTAAAAACACAAAAGCCAAAACGTACCATAAATGAGCCATATCCATTTTCATTCTTCACAATGAATGATTTCCTGCTTAAAACAAACCAAGGGTTTGTTTGTTAGACTATGAATGGTAAAAAAAAAAGACACTTTTGAAGCAAATCGGTCATGTACCTTTTACTCAAGAGACCAGATTCTCTGCAACTTTTCTGTATAGCTACCAGCCTGCTCAATGTTTTTGTCGCATTGGGATCATTTTTGTCAACCTACAATGGAAAATATAGAAGCTTTTTATTTGGAAAAGGACGGCTTTAAGAACTGCTGCTTATAGGGGGGGGAACCGCAAGATCGGCAATTTTGAATTTTGGCTACTATAAAAAGTCTTTTACATTAGGCCAATGGAATGGTAGGATCAAGGGTTATTTGCTATTTTCTTGGGAAAAAACACCCAACCAGGAAATTTTTTGAAGTGTGTGCATCAAGTTGTTGATGAACCAAAGTGTGATCCTTTTAACAGATTGTTCAGGTAGAACAAACAAAACAATATAGTGACTCTGCAATCCAATGAAGACTTGTAAGACTGTAACTTGCTTTATTGTTCAGTCAACGACTTCAAATATTTATTGTAGCAATTGCTACCGTATTGTGGCAAGAACTATGGTTTTAGTAAAAGTCATAGTCATTTTCCCGTTGTAAATATTATGTGTTTATTGTAATAAACATTCAGTAGGAAGTAGGAATATTATCCAATCTTAAAAGCAACATGAGTAGCGTTCACACTCTTCTGTTGCAAACCTAATACGGTGTTAAGGACAACAGATTCATACCTTGGACTCCAACACAGAAGCAAAATCAAAGAAAGCGCCATAGACATCAGCCATAGTCTTTGTTCGGTCAATCACCTTGGCAGTTAAACCTATAAATTGGAAACAAAAATGAATAAATAACATCTAGTTTGATATTACACACCCACAAACAGTAACAGCGTATAACAAGCACAAAACCAATAGTTACATGTTGATCCTTTTTTATTCCCAGAAGAAAAAACAATAGTTTGAAAATGAAATGGGAAGAAAGGAAGCCATACAAATGCCACAGCTAACGTACATACATCTAGGTTATGGTATTATCACTTCACTTCAAAATTATAAGGATATCCATCATAGAATTGTAGCTCCTGGCCTCTAAACTAAAAAAGTATATGCTATTTAGCATTAGCTACTTTGTCCAAGTTCAAACTGTCTTTCCAATTCTTAACCAACATCCATAAGGGAGGATGCAAGTATTTATTTAGATGTGATATTTAAACATCCAAGCTACAAATACAGAATCTAACAGGATATGGACATCACGCAGCCCAAGAGTAGTTATCTTTCAGACAAATGCATATGCAGGTTCCATAACAAACAGATTTCAAGGCAATTTTATGGGGATTGATTCAGCATGAAATAACGTGAAATCCAAATTGAAGCAATTAAATATTCCTACGACTTCCAAAACATATGTCCTGTCTTATATACCAATTGTGGCTTTACGTTTAGCATGCCTCAAAATTACATTACAAGGACTTCAGTATCAAAATAGTTGTTCTGACCTCTCCTCATTTTAACTACACCTCTGAAGACCTCAATGTTGTTGTAACATAACGCTAGTGTTCCAATTGCCATTATCTGTCACAGTGCAGCATATGTCAAATAAACATCAAAATTACTGGGGAAAGATTATCAAAATAACTATTGCTAGATACATTAATCATTAAACATAAAATGAATATGAACGAAACTAACACCCCTTTGACCCCAAAAAAAGTTAATAGTGCTTAAAGAAAAATAGGTTCCACATAGCATCAGGGTAATCCACCCAAGCAGCTTCTTCCTCTAGAACATATGCAGCTCAAAAGAAAAAATTTCTTATTCCACATAGTATTAACTAAAACCAGCAAGGCTATATAGCTAAACCCTCAGACCATCATGATCTATTAAAATAACTCAACCACAGGAAGACGATCTGTACTCTAACAATTATTGTACATGAAGTTTTGATTAAAAGATATTCTGTTTCATGGCTTACCACTATGTATCGGTAAAACATTTAACTAAAAAATGTATAATAGATTGTTATTAACACATCTTTTGGGAAGTCTTTAAACTAAATCTTAGAAGAAACTGACATAATATATTCATTTTACTTTTTCATGTTTTATTGAACTGAATAGGGAGGAAGCTGAAATTATTAAACTCTTCTGAAACATAACATGGTATGCAAACAATATAAAACATGCAGATAAATTACGGTATATCATTGCAACAAAGAGTGACATGAACTAAATAACAGTTCCATCAGAAGTAACTAAGTAAAAGAACAGCACCTGGGGTATAGCACAAAAGCGAAATATAGACGAGTCTCTTAAAGCAGACATGTATATTAAGGAATCTTCAGCATGCATCAGAGCATTAGTGACCATGTCATTTAAGCATTGTACTGCTTTAACAGAGTTCTCCTCATATTTCAAATCCTGGATTATAACAATTAAATTGAAGTGACAAATAAGAAACCCATACATCAGCACACCTGGACATGGAGCGAAAGTCAAAAAGGCATTTCATGTGTACGTTAAAAGTGTGACTGGAAATTTGATTTTACCATCATACCGTGTGAGATTAATGAAATGGGGGAGAAAGAGCTGAAAGGATTTGTGTAAGAATTTGTGTCCCTTCAATTTAGTGTTTGATGGAATTGATTTTAAACTGTCAACTATAATTGACATGCGTACTTAAATTAATCTGAACCACATACTTCTCATGGGACATGTGCTTTTTCATTGGAGAATGCAAGAACTGATTTTCTAGCTTTTGAAAATAATTAAGCTTGATGTAAATTCCAGTAGTGTAGAGCCAAACCTCGAGTTTGTTAACATATTTACTCCAAATCTCTCGTGGCCAGAACATGCGTGACTTGGGGATTTCATTGATGTCTTCCAGATAATCTCGAATGATGTTTGTTTTCTGCAATCTCAAGAGGTAGCATAAAATGTAAGTAAGCAATTGCAACCGTACTGTAGTTTTCATATCTTACAACCATGATACCTGAAGAAACAAGCCCATTGAATTGGAAAGGGAATCAGAAGCCAGATCTTCTGAACCAGAGGCATGGAAGAGCTTTGATAAACCCAGCCCAACAAGTCCAGCCACGTAGTGGCAATATTCATCATAGTCATCAATTGTTTCAACCTGCAGATGGAAGAAAAAGGTCTCTTGGCATAAATCAAGATGATCTTTCTATGTTGAAAACATGGCAGAAATCCCTTTGCAGCATAGTGTTCAGTACATAAGAACTTATAATAGATGCATTAATAATAATAGTAGTATAACATCAAAATTAAAAAATTGTTGTGTTTAAATAAAAATAAAAGATATCTGTTTTCAAATCATTATATTGACCATCTCTCTAAATTGCCATCTACCAAACAAGATAATTTAAAAGACCAAAAATCATTAAAAACCAGAAACTAGCAGGACATTTAAAGGAATAACAAACATCATATAATGTCTTGTCAATCACAGAGGTTCACAATATTAATTGTAAGATAATAAACATAATATTTGCAGAACAGAAGCCTTGTGAGACAAACCTCCTTGCAAATAAATTTGGCCATGCCAGCACCCATTCTTTTTGTAATGTCCTCAATTGCTTCCTGATAGCTGCAAAAATCATTGACTAACATTTAACTTGTTTGTCATAGAATATACAGCAATAATTTAATTACATAAATAACTGAGAAAAGCTAAATAAAAAGGAAGTGAATCAATAGTCCATAAACACATCTCCGTTGGTCGTGAAATCTCTTCAATTTGAACAATATGAATGCACCAACACAAATTATAGAATGAGATCCCCAGTTTAAGCTTTAAATATTTTTTGTGTAAAAACCTACCAGTGACCAAGTGGAATATAACTAGCAATGAAGAGGAACCCCGAAATTTTTGTAACTGGTGAAAAAAATACAAAATACAGAAACCTCTGTGTTATAATGTGGAAATAATTGATAATTCTTATTAATCACAGATACAAAACACCATGTTTCTTCATCAGTATGTAATCGACAGTATAATAAGTAATTCCAATCCAAATTTTTCCAGAAAGGGATACAAATGAATCCACAAATGTTATTCACAAAGATATTCTATTGGTAGCACAGCATGCATTAATGATAAACAGTACACACCCCCACTTCCCCAAGTGTAATAACAATGATAGCATAAAATTGGAACCAAGATTCAAAGGGCTGCTGCTGATTGGATCAAGGAAAAATCATATGCTGTGGAATTTAAAGTTCAATTTAGGTAAACGAGCACAGATAAAAACTGACTTCTTTCCAAGTTCCAGAAAAGCAGTTGAAACATGATGAATCTGGTCCATTAGAACTTTGTACTCCTTTGTGCCACCTAGTTACATTAAAAACAATTAGTGTGCGAATCAGCACCAATAAATTTGGAGGCTCATATACTATAAACTCATTTTCCTCATGATCAATAAAGGTTGTCTTTAATAACAATATAAGTAATTCCTGTAAGTAGTTTAAAATCCCATTCAATTTCTGAAAAACAAGTTAGATGTGGTTAAATTGAATAGTTATGACTAAAAAAAACACAGATTGGGAAAAGAATGTTCAAATTGTATTGAATCTTAACTTAGCATAAAAATATTAAATAAAGAGCACAAAGACGACACACTCACATGAAAAGTGCCAATCACGATCATAAATATGACGGTGAAAAGCTATCAGTATAGGCACCTTGACATCTGTAGCTATGCTAGTGTCATCCTCTGTCAAAAAAAAATTGAGTTACAACAATATAGATCATTTCAATTTCTAAACAACGGAAGAGTTACTATTTAGAAATAACTTTAAACTAAACATGCATCGTTCAAAGGAAATGGACGCAATAACCAGCAGATTCATAAGGACTCGGAAATTCTATGCCAAATATGCGTGCCTTCCATAAAGTATTCTAGAAAAAGAAAAAAACATTGAAAAAAAAAAAAACTCGAGCTACTGGTTTTCAATTGAGTTTCCATTTTCAAGAGCTTCTAAAAAGAGCAGAATCTTAAAATCACTATCGTTTCCCAAAGAAGTTGGACGATAACACCAATCCCTGCACAACATTCAAAGCTTCAAAAAATAAAAGAAATAAAAACAAAGCATTGAACAATCACATCTCCACACAGCGTTGATAATTAAAACCGACAGTACTGACATTCATTCGTCATCGCAAGCTACAAAAAAACAAAACAATAAAAAGCGCGCGCATCCAATCGAATATACGAATACAAACCAACGGTGTCGAGCGCTCGCAGAACCAGATAGAATATGCAAACCTGACGGAAAAGAAAAACGAGGTCAGTGGAGAAAAGGCGGAATCGAAATCAGAAAACGAGAGAGGAATCGGAAGGAACTAACCGCGTTGCGAAGGTCGGTGCCGAGTTGCTGAATGACGAGTGCGAAGCTTCTAGAAACCTTGTGCAGCATAGTGTAACAGAAGGCCCAGTGCTGCTCCGGCGGGATCTGCTTCTCGGCGTTTCTGGCGGCTATTTTGAGCTTCAGCAACGGGTAAAAGTCATCTGGATGCTTCAGAATCGATCTCAGAGTCCCCATTCTCGAAGCTTCTGCGTTCGAATTTCGATAACCACAATCGACGTTCTTTGGAGCTATTTGTAACTGCGCAAGATCTTCCCTCCGATGGTGACTACGACTACTTCGCCTTTCGGGTTTGCCAAATTTTGTTAAAAGGGAATATATAACTATTTATTCATTTATGGATTTAATTTTTATTTATTTATTTATTTGAGATCGAAAATTATAAATTATATTTCTAGTCACACTCGGTATCAGCTAGCAATTGCTTTCATCCGCGACATAAATAAACATAAATAAAACAGTTTTAAATATATAAATTAAGATGTGTCTTCCAATATAAATCATCCATTATCTTATTTAGATTCTAGACATTAAAATCCAAAAGTTTTTTTTTCTTATTTTGGATACCAAAATTCAAAAAAGATAAAAAGATAACCAGAGAATTAGCATTTTCATTTTGTAGACAAATTCGTTTAAATGCACGTCTTGTCCCTTTGTCTGGACTGGGTCAGATTTTTTATATAGGAATCATCCTTCCTTAGCCTAACCACCAATGACTACTATTTCTTTTTTGTAGTCTTTTAAATTAAAATTATCGTTTTACCCTTAAAAAATATACTTTTAATGAATAATAATAAAGGTAGTTAACTAATAAATAATTGATGGTACTATATGATGATTTTTACTAATGTGTTGTAATATTATTTTTTAATTATTAAAATTGATAAATTATGTTATTTGATACGATTTTAGTCTTGTGTTACTTAATATGGTTTTTAAAGTCGTGACTTATTTATTTTAGTAATTTTCAAAAAAATTATCCATTATAATAATTAAGAGAAAAAATTACACCATAAATATTTCTATTATACTTATATTATACTTAATGAAATTGTGTCATTTTAGTAAAATTTACCAATTTTAATAATTTAAAAAAAATATTTTGATAATTAAAAGATAAAACTACACCACTAGGAATATTTACTATATGTGATTAATTAAAAAAGGTGTAAGTAAACAAGAATCTAAAAAAAAATGTTACTCTAAAGATAAAATACAACATACGAAATTATATCCTTTTAGATGACTTTTATTATTTATAGGTTTTAATTTTGGAAGAAATTACACTTGAGTCTCTTTTCCTATCAAAATATTTTTAAGTATTTTTTCATAATATAATGATTCTACAATAATTTTTTATTTATACTTTAAAAGAGATATAAATCATGTATATTAAATATTTTATTTTATAATCTATGGTCTTAAGTTTAAGATATTTTGAGGTCGTATTAGAATGTTTTGATAAGATTTTATCCAACTAAAATATCTTAGATACAATTATTCACTCTAATGATACTATCCCAATATTTTCTGTTTTAAAATTTAAAATTTTATCATAATTTTATTTTTAAAAACACATAAAAAAATTAAGAAATGAAATGAATATGTGTTTAAATTAACTTTAAATTGATTTCAACATATAAAACTATTAAAATACTGAAATAATATATAATTTATTTTAAAATATAAATGGTAAAATATACCTTATGCAACGATGAGATTAATATATTACTACGTCCGTGTATCAGCTTTAATGATAAGACAGCATATTAATTGTAAAAATTGAAAATATTAAATTTCTTTACATTTTTTTATATTATTTATCATTGAGAATGGAAAATATTTTTTTCTAAATAACGATGACATTAATATATTACTACTTCGTGTATTAGTTTTAATGATTTAATCACATCATATTAATTGTGAAATTACCAAAATATTAAATCTTTTTACTTTTTTATATTATTTATCATCGAGAATGGAAAATATTTTTTTTTCTAAATACCACCACTAACTGTGTAAACAAGTTTTACCAACGAGGACTGAAACTTTAACTTTTATTTATTTGCAAACACTAAAACTTGTGTATTTCTCATGTGAGAACAAAAACTTGAAACAATTACCAAGTGTATCGTTTAATCCTTTTAAAATAAGTACATTAAAATTTGTAGCAGAGAAAATTCTTATATAATTAACAGTGTAAAATCTTGTACAGTAAAAAAATATCTAAGTGGGAACAAAAAAAACAATAATAAATAAAAAATTGTTATCACAAGTTAGCAAAGAGACAGATACCAACCTATTTAATAGTATATCTAACTTAAACTACAGTCTTAATTTAAGACTTGTATTAAAAAAACATTATTAAAACATACTAATGTAATATAAAGATAATCTTAAATTTAAGATTCTAAAACTCAAAAGTGAAAAATATTTTAAATTTTAATATAATAATTAAATTATTTTTTAAGACTAGAAAACATGAAATATTAAACTATACAATAAAATAAAATAAAACAAAAAATAAATGAATAAATGGATGTTATAAAAATCGTTCATGTACTAATCACATAGTACACACGATGAATAAGATAAGAAAAGATCATAAATATCACAAAAGTTTTATATCTTCGATGTTACATATATCTCGATCTTCCATAAATGCATGGTTATTAAAGTCAACGAAACACACAGATTTTTTTTTAAAAAAAAATATGTTTGAAATACGTTGACCATGGAAGATATTTCACGTTAATTGTCAGTGTAAATAGTAAATTAACATATATATATATATATATATAAAATATATTTCTTGATTTTTTTCTTTTAAAACAACGAAATGTTTTCAATTGATAGTATATTAAAAACCTATAAAAATAAATTATTTAAAACGTACTTATATAATTTTTTAAATATTTAAATTAATGTTACATGAGTAATCAAGTGATACTTTGAGTATACACTTAAAATATTTTAAATTATTAAAATAATAAAAATGTAAGAAAAAAAAGTGAAAGTTTAGTTAAGTTTGGGATATGTATGCTCGTTTTTATAATTTAATTTATTAGATTTGGTTAAGTTTGAGATGAATATTTTCATGTACTATTAAATTAAAATACTTTGAAAGGTGATTTTATTAATGCATGGTATAAAATAAATTTAATCAAAACAGTAAAATGATTAATAATTTGATAACTTAATATCTTGAGAAAAAAAAAAGAGAATATACAAGTATAAACTAAATTAATATTGAAAGATATAGATATAAGGGTGTAGATTATAGTTAATTCCAATGAAATATTAGAAATATAAATCGAAGAAAAATACTAAAAAAAAAAATGAAACATGTGTCTTTATAAAAAAATTAATAAAAATATTGTAAATAAAAAGGTAAAAGATAAACGTATACTAAAACATTATTTCTATTTTACTTTCAATGATTTAACATAAGACGGGATATATCCTTTTTATTATGTAATCACTAAATTATAATTATATTATCTGAATTATTTATTTTGTATCTTGTAAAACGTGACCAATAAATCTTAAATGACTTTTAGTTTTTAAGCATTTAAAAGTACATATTAAATTAACTTTAATATACATTCTTAAATAGTTTTAAACTGATTAATAAGTTATTTAATGAATTTTTAAATAAAATTTTGAATTCAATTTTTATAAATAAAAAGCATGTTTTAAAAAGAGATCTTATTAAAAATATCCAATTACATTATTCCAGGAATTATATTTATTATGAAAAATAATGAATATTTTTTAAAAAAAATACAATGATCCATTTTGAATCTAATTATAACTTTTTTAACCAAATTGATTTGAACATTATATTTTGACAGTTGTTTTCAGGTATCACTACTTCATATTATTGCACACAAAAAAATGAAATATCAATAAGTAAACATAAAAAAATTTGAATAATGAGATGCACCTAACTAAGAAAAAGAAAAGAAAACACGTTTTGTTGCGGTTTTTTTTTCCACCAATTTGTTTATGCAGGGCACGCGAGAAGCGAGTGACACGCTAAAAGCGTGACTCAAAAATATAATTAATATATACTTCTCCTCTACTCACTGAATATATAAAGTAGTATGTCACTAAATTTATTTTTGTTTATATAATAAATATATTATTCTTAAATTATATTTTTTGAGAATTAGGTTTAAGTTTTTTTTTTATCAACAATGAATAAATAAAATTAAAGGGGATACTTCAGGGGTATCCCAACCCATAAACAGTAACCAGAAGTGGACTTCCTAAAAATAACCAACATCGACGACCACCGACTACACATATGGAGAGCGCCGTTTCATCGATCGGCGATCATGTTGACAGAACGTCACTTCATCAACCGGCGATCATGTTGACCTTTGCATACCTACGACGACCACCGACTACCCACATGGAGATCGCCGTTCATCTACTGGCGATCATGTTGACTTGTATAACTTCAGCAACCTCCGACTACACACAACCGGCGAGGTTTAAGTTTATAAATAAAGCTATTTTGATATTAAATAAGGTTTAGAAAAAGATTTTTTTTATATTTAAGTCTATTAAATATTTTTTAATATTTGATGTTAAAAGGAAAAACTTTATAAAATCATTGTTACATTGAGGGGAATGAATTAGGTGAATTTTATCATTTTTTTTATCCATTAAATGACTGAAATGCTAATTTCTAGAATGAAAATATAAATTATTTGATGTATTCAATTATTAATTCAACATTAATTTTTATTTATTATTCATTTAAATATGTATTAAGAGAAGGTTAGTGTTTTGCTATGGAAAATAATAGTGTATTTGTTAGAATGAAGAAACCGTTAACTGGGACCGTTCGATATAATCATATTTTAAACCGATAGTAAAATGCCTTTCCTCACCTAGCTATTCAATTTATTTTGGGTGTAATTTATATTTTAGTTTTTAAAAATTTAGAGTAAAATGTATTTTTTCTGTTTCAAATTTTTTATAAAAAAAAACAGTTTCTACAATATTTTTATATTCTTCTAAATGCTAAATCCAAGAAACTAAAATAACTCAATTTCTTAAACAATAAATATATGAAGACTAGACTAAAATGATTTTTTTAAGGGAATCAGAATTCCATTAAAAATTAGGGTTTAGGTTTGAATATGTTTAAAATTGCATGGGTTAAAAATATGTTTAAATTTTTATTATAAGGATATAGGTTTTTAAAGTGCATTTATACGGGAAGTGTGATTTGTGGTCGTAAATTGAATAGATGTGGGGTGGTGTAGATAGTAGATAATTGTTAGTACTGGTTTTCTTTGGGTGTGGGCTCAAGGGAGGGGAAATGGGAGTGGAAATAGTGAATTAGGGGGTGGCGTGGGAAGTTATAAGTTTAAGCATTTTAAGTTAGAGATGACCCACAAGACAATTCTTTCTTTCCTCTTTCTTTTCTCTAAGTTTCACTTTGATTTCTCAAATTCTCCTCCATTTTTAAGTTTCAGTGATTTCATCTTAAAAAAATAAAAAAAGATAGCACAATTTGGAGTCAGAAAAGTGTAAGTTTGTTTTATTTTAGTGATTTCCTTTTGGAAGAAGTGGCCTTGAGTTTCAATTCACCAATCTAAAGTTTTGGGTTATTAGGTTTGAAAATTTATGAGTTGAATCACTGTTATTCTTTAGCACTTTCCCCTGAATGATCCAATGTTGAGGAAAACTAATTTTCATTATGTTAAATATTAATTTGGTACGTGTAAGGGTTGTTTGGGTTTTAATTTTAAAGTGTACCGGTATGGGCGAGGCCGAGTCCTTTTGACCGAGATCAAGGGAAACTGGCCGAGACCTCATAAGACCTGGCCGATAGGCCGAGACCTTAGGAGGATCGGCCGAGACAATCAAGACCGCTGGAATATGGCCGATGGCCGACCCATATCATGATGATTTGGCCGACGGCCGAATCCCATTACAGCTAACGCTCAAAGCAATGTCAGTGAAGTTAATCTGTCATTAGAAATTAGGTAATGCGACCCTAAGCGGTATCCACCTCGATAAACAGACCCAACAAGGTATGCCCATTAGAATAATATAAATAACACGCATCCCAAGGAGTAAGGTATGTCATTTATTACTGTTCACTTACCTGAGAGCTGACCACCCGCTTTACTGACTTGAGCGTCGGAGTGCCTTCGCAGGTACCCCCACCATCCGGTGTTCACCCGACGACCGAGTGTCGAGTACCGAAGGATAAGCAGGAGAACGAGAAGAATCCCAGTTCATCATCCAGTCACATACCCGACCGAAGGAAGAAGAATAAGACTTCAATAGTTCTCTAGGTCCATCTCCCTAGCAAGAAGATAATGAATTTTGATTGCACATGAAATGTTAAAAAAAATGGAATTTCATTAAAATGTTAAATGTTACCTGTATGGTTTTTATTATAGTGCGATGAGTAAATTACATTCTTTTTGAAATGAAAGAAGATACTTCCTAACCTCCATTCTAGCTTTTATCCTTTCATTCTAATTAGTTTAGAATTTAAAAATTTCGAAAAATATGAACAAGTCAATTAAATATATTTTAAAACGTGTTATGAAATTTCTGGAATTTTGGGAGGAAGAATTTCCCATTAATTGAATGTTATGTTATGAGTTAGTGATATAACTGTAATGATATAGAAAACCACTTTAAAGTATAACCCATATTTTAAAGTATAATTCATATATTTTAAATAATAACTAAAATATTTGATTATTAAAACGAAAATAATATATAAATAGTAAAATCAATTATTTATGTTTTATTTTAAGAGAATCATTATCTCTCAATATTTTTTTTTTCTTTCATCAATTTTCTCTTTAACTTATCGAAGTTCGTCATTAGATGCTTAACAACGAATACGGTAAGATTGTTCTATCAAAGTTTTAAACAAAGTAAATTCTTTTTTCTCCTTTTACATCTGAGTTAGTTTTGAACTTGTTACTTTGGTATGAATTTTTGCATGTGATATTTTTAGCTTCATAATTAGTCTTTGTCAAAGTCTCAGTAATATGGTTAGACCTTTGATCATGACCATGTATTACAAGTTAAGTTATCCTTAGAGCCATGTAGTTGAAACTCTTTGTGACCACACATAATCAAATCAAAAAAGTTAGATTAATTTTTCAATAAAATCTTAGGTTGGAATATTTGGATATGGGGTGAAGTGATCACCATTTTTAATTCTCCTTGCAAGATTGTTTACTTTTGAGTAAAACAATATTGAATTAAATTAAATGTGAAATGGTTGATTTTGTATAGTATATTATGATTTTGATTTGGATAAGTTATTAAATGAATTTTTGTTTGAGAATGAAGGTGTTGAATGATAGTATGAATTGATTTGAATTTCACTATCATTTAATTGAAGTGTAAGAATTGTAACTTGTAAGTATTGATTGTTTGAAAGTGGTTTAAAAATAACGAATGTATAGGTTGTCATAATAGCTTAATGATAGTAACTTTGCAACTCTAAGCATGATATGTTTTGTTGCCTCGTATATTTTATGAAATTCAAATTTGAGTATGAAATTTTGTTGAAAATTTTGAAAAATAATAGTTTTATGTAGCTTTTAATATGCAACTTTCGTTCAAGTGAGAAGATTATCGTGAAAATAGGGTAAAAAATGGGATGTTCTTGATTTGATTTTTCGCTTAAGAGATGAAATTTTTCGCTCAGACGAAAGTCATTTTCGCTAAAGCTAAAAAAAACTTAAATTTTAAGGTTTGTTTATGTGTTTATGGTTTATTATTGATTATTATTTGTAATTAAATTTTATATGAAATTTAATTAAATATTTAGTTGAAAATCCTTTAGTTTGTGTGATTATGTTCTTTTCTGGTAAATTTTGGTTTGTTTGTTTTCTAAACTTTGGTGTGATTTTGCATAATGTAAGATATGAAATATGAAGTTGTAATCAAAACATGATATTTTCAGAAAATAAAATACTGTTGAAATTGTTAGGATGTACATTGGGAAATGATTCATTTTAAAAGAGACATTTTGACTTTATTAATAAAATGAAATCATATCAATGAAGTTATTTAAGTGATAAGAGTGGAAGGAAGTTCCCATAAATGTGTTAGTTGTTTGAAAGACAACTAACTTAACATGATATGTGATTTAACCATTATTGTATTTTATTTTCTTTATGTATGATGATCGTATTTTTATACGGGAGAAAATGATGATACGGGTAGAAGAGTTCTAAATTGAATAGAAAAAATGTTTAATTTCTTAAAAAAGTTTATTTGATATGTGTAGATACTAAATTCCATATAAAAAATATATATCTTGAATTATGTACAATTTATTTATATGTATATACAGAGAAATATTTATTTTAATAATTCATACCTATTATATTTGTTTATATATAATAAAATAAGAATGGTACAATGACTATTCAGATTGATTTAATTTAACAAACATCTACTATATTCTTGAGATGCTTTAACAATTTCATAACAAACAATTCCATGCATCATTGATGTGATAATTTATGACTATCATCATAACTTGAAGAATAGACAATAAAAATATATAATCTTATATGTCTTTTACTTAATTCGAACTAAACAAATATTCATTAACAATCTGATGATAACTTTTTACGTAATTATAATCATAACAATTATACTTACATTCATAAACCATTAAATAACACAATAATTAATCTTAATTAAGCAACATCGCATAATACATTTTTTCAGTAAAACAAAGTTAACAGCAAAAAACCCGTAACTAGTTATTCATTTATTCTCACAATTTCAGTATATTTTTTCATACGACGCTGACCTTTGACTTACTATATTTTTAAACAATTTGTTTAATCATGACATTAATCTATTCTCAGCAATACAGTGTAGATTGTAGACTCATTTACAATTAACGATTTAAAAATGTAACTATTAGAATCTCATGAAAACAATAAAGAAGAAGGTGAATGTAACTATTTAGTTTTTATTTTTGTAAATAAAATTTTGATAATAAATTAAACAGGATTTTTTTTAAATTGCTAAACGAAGGGTGAAAGGACGAAAGTGTTGAAAAAAGAGAGTAGGATTTTTTTTATTAAATATTTGTGTAGTTATAACTTAAAATTTATAATAAATAGAGTTTTTTTAATTGTCAAATAAATGGATAGAAAAAATTGGTGTGATGGAATATGTTACAAAATTCTTATTAAGCATTCATGTGAAAATAATTTAGTTCGATAACATATATAAATTAAACTTTAAGAAGTGGAAGATGCATTTAAGGCTTGGCAATAAATGTTATATAGAAGGATAATAAGAATAAGTCATATACTTTTATAATTCATAATGATTTTATATTTTTTAATTAAAACTTCACCATTTATTGCTATCTTCTTCGGGGAAACATATAGTTATTTTGATATTTTTTGTTATGATGTACCCTTTTTTCACATATATTGTATTTTCTTTTATTAAATATTAAATATTTGTTCTATTTAGTCATAAATAATAAAATTGTTTACTATTTTGAATAATGGTTTATCATCAACATTTACTGTCAATAAAATGCAATTTGATTTATATAATTTTGCAGAGCTAAACAATAATTAAAAACATTTAAAATTGTTGAAAATTTAACATACTAAATACTTATTTTTTTTAAATACATAAAACCTTTTAAATGATTGTAAATTTTATAAATTATTTAAAATTTAATTACAAAATCCTATCAATAAATTTCTCTTAGAAAAACTTTAGAAAATCACCACATACTTGCAAATTTCTTTTAAAACCTACATGTTTTTTTTTTTTAAAATCTCAATGGAATAAATCCTCTTATTTTTGCAAAATATAAAATTAGAACTTCTAGCAACAAAAATAGAAATTGAATATATAATGTTGAACACATTTCCCTGTCGTTATATAAATCTATTACAAATTATTAAATTTCATAAATTCAATAATCCATCCACAGTACTTTTATATTTTTAATAAATAATAATATTATTACTAAAATAAGCATGTGAAGAATGTACTGTTAGCAAGAGAAGAAAAGGATAGAAAATCAGTTGAAGTGTGGTGAGCCACTCAGACCTGTGTTCGGTGGGAGGGAATACTCTGTTTCGTTTTCCTTCCCTCCACCAAAGCAGTGCAGAGAGCAAGAAATGGCATTCAAACTCAAATCACTACCTCTTCCTTACTCTCTCTACTCCTCTCCCCGCCAAAACCCTAATTTCATGCTTTCAAACCATCGTCTTCCTCGTCGTTTCGCTGCACATTCTCTTCCTCTCAGTCTCTGTCTCTCAAGCACAGCTTCTGCATCCACGTTTCATCGCACTGCCTTCGTTACCGCACGCGCATTTCAAAGGGATGAACTCATTAACGAAGGCGAAGAAGACAGAGATGAAGAAATGCCGAGACAGGGTGAGAAAAAGGAACTAGCGAATCAAGGGATATGGAGGCAGATGAAGGACATTGTGATGTTTACAGGTCCAGCAACCGGACTTTGGATATGTGCACCACTTATGAGTCTCATCGATACTGCAGTTATTGGTCAGAGAAGCTCCATTGAACTTGCTGCTCTAGGTATTGAAACGGATCAATCGTCGCTTAATCCGCATTATTAATATTTCTCTTAATTATGAAAAATATATCGTTTATCTTTTTTTTTTTCCTTCGAGCAGGTCCTGCTACTGTTGTTTGTGATTACATGAGCTACGTGTTCATGTTTCTATCAATCGCCACTTCCAATATGGTTGCCACTGCCCTTGCTAAACAGGTTGGTAACAGACACGTGAGATTATTGGATGCTAAATAAGATAGTGTATCGAAAAACTGAGGCACGATGCAATTAGGTCCAGATCTGTGATGTTGACACCATTGATGTTGTTAAGTATAGCGAGTGTAGTGAAGTTACTCTTATGTGCTACAAGGGAGAATGGTGGTGCCCTGCGGTTTTTCGTCACAGATATTTTAACATGGTTTATCTTGTATATAGCTTGCATGTGAGGACAACATAGAACTGTAAAATTTTGTTCCCAGACAATTTTTTTTAGTGGTTTATCTTTACGAGAAAGTTTATGTAGTGGCTCTATACTGGCATTTTTTTTCTGGTGTTAACACTATGGACCAAAGCTTAAATTTATGCATGTGTAGGAACTAAAGCTCACAGTTTTCTCTCAGACGGACTAAACTTAGAATGGAGACAAGTATAGGGACCAGTGAATAATTTAACCCAACACTTATTAGCAGTAACGAGCCGGCTAGACAATAGAGAGTGATCGTAAAACTAAATAACAGATTATTTGAAATTAAATAAGCTCTATTGTTATCTGCAGTTTGTTATTATAAGTAGAGACCATACCTTCTTCTGGTTTCTAGGCTACTGTATCGTTATGTATCTATTTAAACAAGTGTATACCGATACAAGTGAATACAAATCTCTTTACCAGATTGATTGCTATAACAATATCGGTGATTAGGAAATTAATGTCTACACTACAGTAAATATTGGCGTGGATGATTTATCTACCACTACTACTACTATTATTTTTATTTGAATTGACTGAATCTACACGGTTGTGTAGACTTCAATTTGTATACTTACACTACAGCTTAGCATTGAATGTTGTAAAATGTAAATACGCTGTGATGCATGGTTTATCTATTATTATTATTATTATTTGATTTGACTTAATCTACACGATTCAATTTGTATATCCACCACTCTGCACTTTCAGGACTTATACTGCTCTTTCACGAGTTTATGTAGGACAAAGAAGAAGTACAACACCACATATCTGTTTTGCTTTTTGTTGGGCTATCTTGTGGCATTGCGATGCTTTTGTTCACAAGGCTATTTGGTGCTGCAATAATAACTGGTATTGAAAATGGAGTGTTTTATCCATCTGTGCTCTTCAACTCATTTTGGATAGCTAGAATGAACCTGAAAGGTTAGTACTGTAGAGCCAATCCCATAACTGATGATTTTGCTATTTACATGCCTTTTCAGCTTTCATTGGACCAAAGAATGCACACATAGTACCAGCAGCTAGCAGTTATGTAAAGGTTTGTTTCTACCCGATTTTATATCCTTTGAGTTAAATAAAGACTGCAATCCATGCTCTATAAATTCTAGAAGTTACAGAACTGTTATGGAGACAAGTAATTTACCAGTTCATAAACTCTTTTTTTTTCTTGTAATTATGATAAAGGTATTATGTAAGATTGCTTTTTTTACAAAGGGATAGAATCTTGTAATATGAATTTGCTTCATTAATTATTTTTAAACAATATGTGATGGTGCTCACATCCACTTTTTTTTATGCTGTAAATTTTCAGTTACAGTTTTCTTTTTCTTCTTTCAATTTTAGATTCGAGGCTTGGCATCACCTGCCTTACTTGTTGGATGGGTTGCTCAGAGTGCAAGGTGCAAATATGCTATTTATTTCTAACATCTGATTCTCTGATGTAAGTAGTTGGAATTTTTATGTCAAATCTGAGATACTGCTCCAGTCTTGGTATTCCATTTCATGCAGCAATTGATATCAAGATGAAATACTGTTCAATATATCAGTAGATTATTCTTGATATTTTATTGTGTAAAATTCCTTTGCTTTAACATTTCTGAAACAGCATCTCTATATCTGGAATATATATTGTCTATTTCTTATATTTTAAGCTAAGTATGTATTTTCCTCTTTCTAAGTTTTCTTTAAAAAATAATTGTAATTATGAATAACCTCTTAAAGTTTCTCTTATATTCGCAGAGCTTAATACATACCAAGTATCAATGTTTGCTTTGTCTGATTTGAAGAATATGTTAAGATTTGGCTTGTTAAATTAATTAATGGTTTTGGTATTCATGTTCTGCAGTCTTGGTATGAAAGATTCCTGGGGACCCTTGAAAGCTTTGGCTGCTGCTAGTTTTATAAATATAAGTGGTTGTATAATTTTGTGCATCTGTTTAGGCTATGGTATTGTAGGGGCAGCATGGGCTACAATGGTTTCACAAGTATGCTGAACTAACTCTTATTTATGATAATATAGTGGCTTGTATTATATACGGTTGTACTCATTCTCAAAGTACTAAGCTCATTGTGCACTGCTTTTCTCTTCCCTTTTTGCTTCTAGGTTGTTGCTGCTTGCATGATGATTCACACTCTAAACAAAAAGGGATATAATGCACTTGCCTTCTCCATTCCTTCAGGGCAGGAAGTTTTGACGATATTTGGTCTTGCTGCTCCTGTATTTATGACAATGATGTCAAAGGTTGTCTCTAGTGTAATACTAGTTCTGTAGCTTTGTACGCAGTAGTCTAACCTTTTAATATAATCTGAAGTTATGATGTTTAGGTGGCTTTCTACTCACTACTTATATATTTTGCTACATCAATGGGTACACATACAATGGCTGCTCATCAAGTTAGTTTTATTTCCTGTCTCCTGTTTTTGTGACTATTCCTTCCTTTGCCTGCTATCTGAGTTTTTTTTTTCTTTTTTTCCGAAAACGAAATTCTAGGACAATAATAATCTAATTTCTTGCTTCAGGTCATGGTCCAAACATATTCCATGTGTACAGTATGGGGTGAACCTCTCTCCCAAACTGCTCAATCATTTATGCCTGAACTGATATATGGAGCAAATCGGAGTTTGTCAAAGGTTAGTTAGTGTTTCTCATTTATAATGTCACAAATCATTCTCTGATGTCAAAAGGTATTTGCCCTGTCTTCTATCTACGGCCTTTGATCTCTCAACCCCCCTTTTTCTTGTTTTCATAATATCAAACAGGCCCGATTGCTTCTAAGGTCGCTTGTGATAATTGGAGTTATACTTGGCTTATTGTTAGGGATTGTTGGAACATCAGTTCCTTGGTTATTTCCCTACATTTTTACACCTGATCGGATGATCACCCAGGAGGTCAGTTCATTCTTTTTTCAAAATTTAGATCACATATTTGTGTTGTCTCCTCTTTCATTTTAATCCACTGCAACCTGTTTCAAAATGTGTGGCAGTACTATCAATCATTAGAAGCTAAATTGCTTTCTTCCCATGGTTTATTTTGTCCCTTGAGAGTTTTATGATTTTAAAACGTAGTCTGGATAATAATGATTTTAAAGCCGGAATAGAGACATTAAAATGGTAAGATACTAATGCACAGTCGAACTATTATAAATTATACACAAAATAATTATAAAATATAATAAAACATAAAGAGGATTCTTTTGGTTATATTTGAAAATTAAAAAAAGGACCATATTATTATGTCTCTTGCATTGTTAAAACTTAATAGCAATAGTTGAATTAATAAATAAATTTAATTTACATAAATACTATTAGTAAAATGAGTAAATATGATTTAAAATGAGCTATTATAAAGATTTTGTGAAATAAAATAGCCACCACATGTAATGTAACAAAGAAGTAGTTGCCAGCAGTGAGGTGATGATGGATGAAGCTGGAGGTATCAAATTTGAATCCTGAGATTAGATGTATGTGCAGAGATTTTTATGAATTATAATAATTTGAAATTTAGACTATACGTAACTGTTAACTACTGTATTTGTAACCTTGCAGATGCATAAGGTGCTGATTCCATACTTTATAGCCCTTGCTGTAACACCCCCTACTATCAGCCTTGAGGGAACATTGCTGGTATGTATGCTCACTTCATCTTCTTCCATACTTGTTCTTGTAGGATGTTTAAGATCTTTGGGTGTGTTTGGGTAAAACGTGTATTTGAAAGTTGCACAGCTGTGCAGAAAAATGGCGCAGCTGTGCAATTTGTCATGCAGAATGAGGCATGCGATTTTTAATTTTAAATCCCTTTCCTCAACCCTTAAATCCCACATTATATCCTAAAAACCCTCATCCCCTTCTCAGTTGTGCCCCTATTTGACTCACCCCTCAAATTTTCATCTTCCTCGTCCCCCCCAGAACCTCCTTAGCCACTCCTTTCACCACCATCATATACCTACCCTCCACCACAGTTAAACCAACCATACTCCATATAAAATCTTCCTTATCTCTTTCCCAGGTCACACAACCTTCTCCTTTATCCTACCCACCAGCTTTCATCTTCTTTCTATCTCCTCCAAATCACCATTATTGCAACTCAGTGGTCTCCAAGCAGAAGAATCCAGTTGTTGGGTCATCTCAACCCAAACCCTCAAGGGAGAAGCTCTATTTGAGGAAGATGGTGGAAACACCCACTGCTAATTCACTTGATTTCACTAGAAAAAATATGATGCTTTGTACTGCCACACTTTTTGTGCCACTGGTTACTTGGATTTCTCCTTCCTTGATTTTATAAGCTTGAGGATGATTTCAATTTATGTTTTTGGCAATATGGGGGTGGGCGAGATCTACCTCAATGAAGGAAAACTTCTACTTGGGATTAGTTTTGGAATTCTTAGTACTTTGTATATTGGAATTAATTATGGTGATCCAGTCAATGAAGGAGAAGTATCATTCAGACAACGGGGTACAACAATGTCGTGGCTGAAATCAATCCCATTTTCGGCTTCCTGCTAGTGGAATAAAGCATGAGCCCCCCATTCACCTATTAGTGAGTCTTAGTGGATGCTAAAACAATGCATCTTTTCATCCTTAGTTCCCCCCTTCATCTAGATTATGCATAGGTTATTAACATCCACCATTTTGGTGGAGGTGAGTGAATGGAAAAATCAGTTACCGTGACCTTCTCTTTTTTATGGGCTACTGATTGACGCATAGGAACAACTTGATATTGGTGTCTTGCTTGCTAGGTGACTTCAAACTATTGCCAATGGAACTTTTAGTGTAGTTGTGCTTGAGGGCCTCATTACCTCGATTGCTAAGTGCTATTGTCATACTTAATTCCTTGATCATTTGGATCCCCTTGAAGGTTTACCCACAATGATCTAGTTATTGTACAATTCATGGGATGTATCAAGCTCCACATGTTGTTTATGAACATAAGGTTGGTGCATACTACTTTGAGAGAACATGGGTAGCTACTGGTTATAGACATTTGTTTGAGGAACTACTAAGTAGCAAGGATCAGTCTTTTGTTCATAAACAAAGTGTTAGACCTTGATGCATCCCATGGTAGTGTCTAGGTCAATTGTTGGTGAGCCTTCACAGATATTCAGTTGATAAGAATTGAGTATGATCATAATGCTTAGCAATGGACGTCAGAACCCCAAGCATAAATGCTTGTGGGTCAAGCATAACCCATAAAAAGACGAGGTCAAGGGAGCTGATTTTTCTGTTTGACTCACCTCGACAAAAAAAAAAAAATAGTTGATGCTTAAAACCTATGCATAATCTGAGGTGGAGAAAGAATGTGGAGTTGCAATGCGATGTTGTCCACTCATTAGTGATAGCCTCCAGAAAGTCTTTGGGTCAATAGGTGGATGAGGGTTTGTGTTTCATTCCACAAGTAGGAAACCCAATAATGGAATTGAACTCAGCCAATGCAATGTTAACAACATACCAAGAAGTACTGAGAAATTTCAAAACCACTGTTAGGCATAATATTTCCTTCTATGTGGCAAATCTTGTCCACCCCACATTGCCTAACAAAATTGAAATCATCCCTCAAAACTAGAAGATCAAGGGAGGTGAAATCCAAGTACACATAGTGGTATGACCATACATAACATTGTACCTTGTCTAATGGAAAGGGTAAGGAATACAAGAACCAAAATTGTTGGTGGGCGGTTGCCATGTTATTTTTTTGTACGATAAATGTTAGTTTTTCCGTTGGGGGGACTCAAACCCACGATTAGGATGAGTACGGGTAGTAGCTATCCACTACCCCCGATTACCCGTTTAAAATTACCTGTGGATTATTTTATACCCTTAGATATTTATTTTTTGTAAATTTTAAAAATTGTTATCTGAATATAAATTCAAATAAAAAAATTATCCTAAAGTATAATCCAAATAAGATTGCATTTATCAAGATAGTCTAGCTCAGTTGATTGAACAGGATGTGAGTTATTCTAAACTCCTTACCATGTGTTTAATTTCTATGGATAAAAGAAATAAAATTCCATTATTAGTCTTTTTAAAAAAACAAAGTTAAATAAGTCTACTTTGTGTGTTTCATTAACTCTCTCAATATCTAAATTCTGTTGTTTCAAGTTGAATTAATATTTTGATATTTTTTTATCATAATGGTATCTAATGCTTATTTGATGATGATTTAATTTTATGCCCAGTATTGCAACTCATTAGAAACAGGGACCTCTGCATGTGCCACATAATAACTGCTATTGCAACTTCAATGTATGTTTACTCGTGCAGGCTGGGCGGGATCTGAGATATATAAGTTTGTCAATGACTGGATGCTTTTGCGTGGGTTCACTAGTATTATGGGTAAACACCTTTCCTTGAACTCCTGGCATATTGCTTCACCAATTTTGCCTGAAACATCCAATTTTTTGTGATGCCCAGGCCTTGAGTAGTAGATTTGGTTTGCTAGGTTGCTGGTTTTCCCTCGCAATATTTCAATGGGTAAGAATATGACCTAGACTTGTACTAAGTTAAAGTACCAGTTCCTTAAGTATCCTGATTTTCAATTCTGTTATGGTTGTTAGGCTCGGTTTTCGATGGCCCTCCTGCGCCTTCTTTCTCCCAAGGGCATTTTATACTCGGAAGATACAGGCCAGTATGAGCTGCTAAAGCTAAAGACTGCCTAGTTTGTGTCCCTGCTTTTATACTTATATTATATTTCATCACACAAGTTACAAGGACAGAAGACTGTTGGGTCATCTCAACCCACGGGTCATTAGTTTTGTAATTCATTTTATCTGTGTTAGATTGGATTGAATAAATGATTTTTCCTTCTAGTAGCATAAAAAATAATTCAGATCCTTGTAGTGGTGCAATTTGTATTGGTTTATGTAATACTTTTCTTTTTAAATTTGTATTTTTTTAATGATTTTTATTTAACTGCCATCTTCAAGGTTTAGAATAATAGTAATTACACTTTTATCATTTATATAAACTGTCACTTAATATTTAATTAATTTACATATATTTGTATATTATGGTATAGAAATGAAAAATATGAAATAGAAAATTTTATAAATATTTATTAAAGTCAAGAAAATTTGTATTTTTTAATCTTTTAAGAGAATCTTAAATTATACCTAAAAAGAAAGTAGTATGGTATGACTTATTACTTCGGTTGTAAACCGTGAACTAAGGGCCTTCAGAACAATTCTCATTTCCCTCAATTAATTTTGAAAAATTGTATATGCTTGAGAAATGAAACATTTATTTTCTGACTTGGTATTCTTTTAGGATTCTGTGACAATTGCGATATACAATTGTGGTTTGTATAAAACTAATCCTGAGGAAAATGTTATGTTTGGTAGTAAATGAATTTTGTGGTGAGGACTATTGAAGGATAGCACTTGTATGATACAATTGGATAACACATGATCATCTTTTTCAGCATTGAGTTATCTTAACATCTAGAAATGAGATTGTTATCAAGTTGCATGCTGATATTGACTCCGGGTGATAGTCTTTGCTTATTGAATGAAGCCATGGATTTCAAAGGAGAATGTTGATACTTTGGTTTTTTTTTAAACCATTTCTTCCAAATCACCATTTAGAACTCAAAATCGGTGTTCATGTTATATTGATAATCATGCATATAGTTTTTGGATTATACAATGGTATAAGGTTTATAATCACTAAAGTGAGTTGTTCTCTTCCACAAGCAAAGTAAGTTTGAGGGATATTATTTGGCAAAAGGTTTTTATTTCTTTATTGTCATTATTTCCATTGCATAATGAAATTCCTTTTAACTTTTCAGACTCTTTTTTTTTAATTTTTTTTAATTTTTAGTGAAAATAAATAAGAGTTAAGGACAATGCCACCAATTATGCATAGAAGCAATCTCAAAAAATTTAATTAAGGGTGGACAAAAACTCCAATTAAACTAATCAATATATCAATAGCATTTCAAGTTCAAAGCAACTCAAATTTTAATTTAAATGATAGTTTTCATTTTAAATTTGTATTCAAATTTCTATTTAAAGAACACACTGAGGTCTTACAAAATTTATATCACGTCAATTTTTGTATACAGAAATAATGAATACAAGTTTGTCTCGATCTATATATGTGGTTTTGATTTTTATTTTCAGAACACAAAAAACTATTCCGATTTTATTTTTGGAATAAAGGATATTTTCGAAATTTTAAAATTGTGTTGAGTGCAGTTTAAAAAATATTAGGTGTAGGAAGAATTTGCCCGAAAATGAACAGGATGTGAAGAAGGAATTTGGGCTTTCAATCTGGAAGGATCAAGAATGTAAAATTTGTAGTGGATAGAGACACCTCGTACAAACTACAAATATGAATTGGACGTGGAGGGTTTTGAAGGTGGCATTTAGACACTAATCATGTGCCCGTGCCTCTTCGTTCTCATTCGACGAGACTGCAAGTTCAAATCTCGTGATTGGGTTCTTCAGCGAAGACCATAGAGATATATGAACAATAACATGCATGTGCACTTGCACCCTCCAAAATCACATCACTCATTTGTATTTCATTCAAACAGTGCCAGTTTTTTTTCCTGGAATTGATCGGGTGGATGAAAACAAAATGGTTGAGAGACTTATGCCCCTTGATTCTGTAACCACATCAATTTGTGATGGTGACCCAAATAAAAAAATAAAATGTTGTTAATTCCATTTTTTATTTTAAAACTAAAAATGGAAAACACGCCGACGCCCAACACAGCCTAACGATTTTCGGTTATAATTCGCTTTCGTTTCGTTTCGTTCGCCAAAGCCGAGAGAGCGAAGAATGGCATTCAAACTCCAACAACTACCTCTTTCTTCCTCTCTTCACTCCTCTCCCCGCCAAAACCCTAATTTCGCACTTTCAAACCTTCGTCTCCCTCGTCTCTTCTCTGCACCTTCTCTTCCTCTCACTCTCCGTCTCTCAACCACAGCTTCAGCATCCTCCTTTCATCGCACTGCATTCGTAACTGCTCGCGCATTTCGAAGCGATGAACTCGCTGACGAAGGCGAAGAAGAAGAAAAAGAAGAAGATATACCGAGGCAGGGTGAGAAAAAGGAACTGGCAAATAAAGGCATATTGGATCAGATAAAGGAAATTGTGATGTTTACAGGTCCGGCAACCGGACTTTGGATATGTGCACCGCTTATGAGTCTCATTGATACTGCAGTTATTGGTCAGAGAAGCTCCATTGAGCTTGCTGCTTTAGGTATTGAAACGGATTAATTGTCGCTTAATTCACATTATTAGGTTTTCTTTTAATTACGTGAAATATATAGTTTATCTTATTTTAATCTCCTTCGTGCAGGTCCTGCTACTGTCGTTTGTGATTACATGAGCTACGTGTTCATGTTTCTATCAATTGCCACTTCCAATATGGTTGCCACTGCCCTTGCTAAACAGGTTGGTAACAAATGTGTGAGATTGTTGGATGTCGAATCAGATGCATGTGTCGTTACACAAAATTGATGTTCTTATTCAAAGTTGAACAAATATTGCGAAAACTGACTAGTAGTAAACACCTTGTCTCTATCTGGAACAATGGTTTTAGGATTAACATGTAGTTTGACTGGTCTCAGCCACTTGCTTGCTGGTGTAACCAGCTTTGAGTGTAGAGAAATGGGCGTATTTGGATAATCTATCAATTACCACCAAAATCACTGAAACCATTGGAAGAGGGAAGACCTGCGATAAAATACGTAGCTAAATCTTCCCATATTTTATCTGGAATAGGAAGGGGTTGAAGTAAACAAGCAGAAAGAGTATTTTCAGTGTTAGCTTGTTGACAAACGAGGCAATCCTGAACATATATTGCTTGACATCTTTGTGCATGCCCTGCCAATAAATTGGGCTGTTATTCTGGACAAGTTGTAGCCACACCACATGTACCTCTAGCAACTAGCTATGAAACTCATACCGAATCTGTTGTTAATTCATGTTCTGCTAGAATAACTAGCCTGCCTTTCAATTATAACAATTGATAATGTACTGTGTAATTAGAGTTTAGAATCAGCACATACAGCCTCTTTCAGCATTGAATGGTTGAGATCAGGCCACGAAGAATGATCTTGATAATGAATCTGCTGTCTCATTATCTTTACCAGGTTTATATTCAATTGTAAAGTCATAGACCAACAATTTGGGTAGCCAATATTTCTGTTCCGGTGTCTGGAGTACTTTATCAGTTAAACTCCTCAAACTATTCTGATCCATCATAACCACAAATTTCTGGCCGAGGTAAGTCCTGAACTCAACAACGCCTCAGATATAGCATAAAACTCCGTGCTATAGTCTGACTGCTTCTGCATTCTAGTCGTCAATTGGATGGTGATTTTTGCTCAACACAGCACCTATACCTAATCCCGAGGCATCTGTTTCCAAGACAAAAGTTGAGAAAATCAGGAAGAGTAGGACTGGGAACAATGGCAGTTTTGAGATCTACAAAGGCTGTGGCAGTATGATTATCTCAGTGGAAATTTTCTTTCTTAAACAAATGTTAAGAGGGTTGGTTAATCAAGCATAACTTTTTATAAATCTTCTATAGTATTCTGTAAACACAAGAAGGCCTCCTAACAGATTAAGATTCAAAGTATAGGCCAATCCAACAGTACCTCGATTTTACTTTTGTCCATTCCCACTCTTTTACTTGAGACTATGTTCCAAATAATCTACTTGCTGCAATCCAATTGAGCATTTATATAATTCACACAAAGTCTATGGTGCTGCAATATCTGAAGTACCACCTCCAAGTGAGACTAATGGGGTGGGAGGACCAAGAAGAGCTATAAATCAATATATCATCAAAGAATACCAAGGCATATTTCCTCAAGAAGACCTTGAAAAGCTTCATTCATAAGCTCTGAAAAGTTGCAGGGGAAATTAGTTATTGTCCAAAAGCTTTCATCAACCATTCATAATGGTCGTGGTGAGTTCTGAATGTTGTCTTATGTCTACCATCATCCTGCTTGACTAAAATTTGATGATATCAGAATCTTAAATCCAGCTTAGAGAAATAAGTTGCTCCATCTAATTCATTAACAACTGGCATAGGAAAACTGTCTTTTATCATAATTCATTCATAGCACTATAATCAATACAAATCTTCGTGTGCCATCTTTTTTACAATAGGAGAGGAAAAGGAGCCAGTGCTTGTCACAATAATACCTTCTTGTAGCATGTCTCAAATCATAGTCTTAATTTTCTGTTTCTGACTTATATGTACTTCGTTAAAAACTTAGTATCGACACCTAACCTTCGATGTTGCAATATTTAAATATTTGGTAATGCAATGACCACATCTTTATCTAGTATTACTTTATTTGACTAAATCTACATGACCTTGTAGATTTCAATCTGCAGATCTAACTTGTGCACTTTTGGGACTTACACTAATTTTTTCTCGAGCTTGTGTAGGACAAACAAGAAGTACAACATCACATATCTATCTTGTCTTTTGTTGGGTTATCTTGTGGCGTTGTGATGCTTTTGTTCAGTAGGCTATTTGGTGCTGCAATAATAACTGGTATTGAAAATAGAGTGCTTTAGTCACTTGTGTTCTTTGACACATTTTGGAGAACAAGAATTCACTTGTGCTGGAAGGGTAGCAGAATCAATCCCATAACCTATGATTTTCTATTTATGCAGCTTTCACTGGGTCAAAGAATGCACACATAGTACCTGCAGCTAGCAGTTATGTAAAGGTTTGTTTCTACTTGCTTTTATATGTTTTGATTTAAATAAAGACTGTAATTAACATTCTATGAATTCAAGAAGTTACTTTGACATGTTATATATGGAGGGAAGTAATGCAGAGGGTGGTTAAATGTGTTTCTATTATCCGTTTTCACCTTTTAATTAAAATAGTCAACCTTGTTTATAATTTGATTCGTATTTCAAATATTTATACTGGAACCATTAAAAACAACATTTTTTGTTTCTCATACAAATTCTTAATAACAAATTGAAAATAAGTTGCTGCTTTTTAGTTTGAAAATAAAATCAAGAACTGAAAATGGGAAATAAAAATGCATGTAAATTTCACCATTTTTTTATTGTTTTTTTGCAATTCTAGATTAAGAATAACAAGACAATTCTCAAAAACTTCTAATAAGATTTTGCTTTGTGTTTCCTAATTATAAACTGTGGTGTTCTCCTCTTAATTTACTGCAGTGATTTTTCGGTTACTCTGTTTTTGTTAGATTCGAGGCTTGGCGTGGCCTGCTTTACTTGTTGGATGGGTTTCTCAAAGTGCAAGGTGCAAATATGCTTTTTATTTCTAACATCTGAGTCTCTGAAGCGATAGGTTTTGTTCAATCTGAGTTAATGATCTCGAGGCTTGATATTCTATTTCATGTAGCAATTGATATCATGTAGGAAATACTATTCAATATAATAATAGATTTGTCTTGATAAATTCTTGGAAACTATTGTCTAAAATTCCCTTGCTTTGACATTTCTCAGACAACAAGGTTAATTTACTATGTCTTTATGTTGAATATATATTGTCTGTATCTTGTATTTTGAACTAAGTATGCAGTTCCTCTTTCTAAACTGTGTAAACAACTTTTTTAGGCTGCTCTTACAATTGGCAGAGCTTAATATAATACCAATTGTCAATGTTTGCTTTCAAAGATTTCAAAGAATGGTGAGCGTTGGCTTATTAATTTAATTTCACATTCTGTAGTCTTGGCATGAAAGATTCCTTGGGACCCTTGAAGTCTTTGGCTGCTGCTACTGTTATAAATCTTATTGGTTGCATAGTTTTGTGCACCTGGTTAGGCTATGGAATTGTAGGGGCAGCGTGGGCTACAATGGTTTCACAAGTATGCTTAGCTAACCCTTATGCATCGTATTATATGTGGCTCTACCTACTCTCTCTTACTCGTTATATACTGTTTTCCTATTCTCATACTGATTCCAGGCTGCTGCTGCTTACATGATGATTCAAACTCTAAACAAAAAGGGATATAATTCACTTGCCTTCTCCATTCCATCAGCGAAGGAACTTCAGATGATATTTGGGCTTGCTGCTCCTGTATTTATGACAATGATGTCAAAGGTTGTCTCCAGCATTATACTAGATCTGTACCTTTGTCTGAATTAGTTAAAGATTTTGATGTAATCTGAAGTTCTACTGTTTAGGTGGCTTTCTATTCACTGCTTATATATTTCGCTACATCATTGGGTACTCATACAATGGCTGCTCATCAAGTTAGTTTTATTTCTGTCTGATGTTTTGTGATTTTTCCTTTCTTTGCTTGCTGTTTGAGCTTTTTCCGTGAAAACCAAATTCAAGGCCAGTAATAATATAAATTTTTGCTTTAGGTCATGGTCCAAACATATTCCATGTGTACTGTTTGGGGTGAACCTCTCTCCCAAACTGCTCAGTCATTTATGCCCGAATTGTTATATGGAGTAAATGGCAGTTTGTCAAAGGTCAGTGTTTATTTATTATGTCACAAATCATACTCTGATGTTTAAGGGCCTGTGCCCTATCCTCATATCTACTGTCTCTGATCACTCGTGTTTAGTTGACATTCATGTTATATAAGACATTTCTGATCATTTCTTCTTTTTCAAATTTTCATGACAGGCCCAATTGCTTCTAAGGTCTCTTCTTACAATCGGAGTCATACTTGGAATATTGTTAGGGATTGTTGGAACATCAGTTCCTTGGTTATTTCCATACATTTTTACACCTGATCGGATGGTCATTCAGGAGGTCAGTTCAATCCTTTTTATAATTTTCATATTTGTGTTGTCACCCCTTTTGTGCTTAATCCTTTGCAACTTATTTCAAAACATGTGCTGGTATTGTCAATCAAGTATTTAGAAGTTTAATTACTATTTTTCCTTGTTTGTCTTGTTCTTTGAGAGTTTATGATTTTAAATCATTACCTGTGTAATAATATGTTTAAAAACATATCAGATATTAAAACTGAAAAATTGTAGTTCAGAGTTTATGTCTTTGACGGGTTGAACCAATGTAATTGTTACACAATCACAAAGTAATAGATAAATATTATGCTTATAGAAATTGAGTTTGTTTAGATTTTAGAATAACATAAAAGACTGTGTCTTGCAGTGTGAACATTTAATAGAGTTGAATAAATAAATGAATAAATTTAAGTTGCACAAAATAATATTAGTAAAACATATAAATATTAGATTTAACACAATCTAAAAGCAGTATTATAATTTAATTTTATTTTTGAAATAAACGACCTGCTTTAGTGGCCAACATCATGGTATGGTTATGAAGCTGGACATATCAATTTTTAAATCCTAGGGTCGAAGTTTTGCCCTTTTGTACAAGAAGCTCAAACCAGTTAAATACTAAACAGGCTGGTTCACTTAATTCTTTACTGGTTTTCAAACACCAAGTTAAAGAGGGTGTGCTGACTGGTTACTGAACCAGTGCCTGGTTGGACCTGCAGGCACTCAAGAGGGAAAACAAACGGAAATGCAGCGATTTTTGTGAATTAGTATATTTTGGAATTTAGATTGTAGATAGCTGTTAACTGGTGTGTTTGTAATCATGATCGTGCAGATGCATAAGGTGTTGATTCCATACTTTATAGCGCTATCTATAACTCCCCCTACTCACAGCCTCGAGGGAACATTGCTGGTATGTTCGTTACATCTTTATATAAATGGAAAAAATAAGCATATAAAACTTTTTCAGTACTTTCTCTTCAAGGATTTTCAAAGGACTTTTGGTCTGTTTGTTTTAAACAGCTTGGTGAAGCGTTTATTCTATAAGTTTTTATCATGAGAGCGTATGTTATAAATTTGACTATAATACTTATCGGAATAAACTAAAAAGAACTTGTTCTTGAAAAGTTTGCTAAGAAGCTTATTGTAATAATCTATTTTATTCCCGACACCCTAGTCAAACTTATTTTATTTATGGTATTACTCATTCAAAACAGGGACCTGCGTGTCACATAAAAACTATATTGTAACTTTAATGTATCTTTACTCATGCAGGCTGGGCGGGACCTGAGATTTATAAGTTTGTCAATGACTGGATGCTTTTGCGTGGGTTCAGTATTATTATGGGTAAACTACCTTTTCCTTAAACTCGCTTGTTTGCTTGCCCAATTTTGCCTGAAACGCCCATTTTTTTGTGATGCCCAGGCCATGAGTAGTAGATTTGGTTTACTTGGCTGCTGGTTTTCCCTCGCAATATTTCAATGGGTAAGAATAAGACCTCTAGCTTGTATCAAGTTAAAGTACTAGTTCTTCAAGTATTCTGATTTGCAATTATTTTCTGGTTGTTAGGCTCGCTTTTCAATTGCCCTCCAGCGCATTCTTTCTCCCAAGGGTGTTTTGTACTCAGGAAACACAGAGCAGCATAAGCTGCGAAAGCTAAGGACTACTTAACTTGTGGCCTTGGTTTTATAAAATAGATCTCTCAAATCATTCGCAAAAAAATGATTTTGAGTGAAATCAAATTTACAAATTGATTTTAGCTAAAATTTATTTGAAATTATGTAATTTATGTTTGGATATCTTTCTTTTAAAAATAATTTTGAAGCAAAACTAAGTATGAATTTATCGATTAAGTAAAACTTATTTCAAATTGTTTTAATTCAGAATTAATTCGAGACCCAATCAATTTTTCTTATGTTACTGAAATAACAGAAGTTTCAATTTCTTCATGATTCTAACGTGATACTAGAAAATCTAACATGAAACTAAAAGCGGTCTATATTACATTTCTATTGTAGTAATGCACTTAAACAACTTGCAGCCTAAATTCTGAAATACTCGTAACAGAAAAAGAATGCAGAGTTACATTAATTGCAGCTTGCCAATCAATAATTGTTTTATCTGATGGGTTTGGGGTTTACCATATACTAGAAAACCAAACTCGATGCACTGTTATGCTCTCCAGTGGTTACAAGCACATTCTATCGTCGTATTGAAGCGTTCTCTGATTTAAAATGAGCTTTAACTGAATTTTCCTCCGCCAATAAAGATCCAATACCATGACCTTTGGTTTTTATGCATGCAAAGCTTGGTCGGGCAGGCACCAGGACTAACCTCAACACAGGTAGAATGTGTTCATGACCTACTTCTTCCCTTCCATGAAGAACCAGGCCGCGATAATTTAGGTACTTGAACCCTACTCTGCAATTTCACAAGAGCATTAGGGAAACGTGGCTATTGAACACAATACTTTATGCAAAACAACATAACGGCACAAACTTTACCTTGTTTACCAGTCTTGGATTTAGTTGCTTTTTCAGAATAAGGTTACGAACTTGTTTCTTCTTTTCTTCCGTTTTCAATTTGGATGCACTGGGCCTGTATAAAATCACAGTTCGACCAACCTGACCAACAGCCACCGAACCAGTTGCTTCTTCCAACTGCTTCACCACATCATCTAACTCGCCTGGACAGCTCCTATGTATTTTAATCTGTACATACCATGCAAACTTCAAGTTACACTTTTTCACTTTACAAGTTACAAAGCAATAGAGGAAACACAAGATGAAGACACCATGGTAGAAACAATTATGTGGATGGAAAAAACAGTGGCTGCAGTCTACAGCAACCTAATTTAGAGACTAGTATCCACCCACACATTAGTGAAAATCGCATTTTGTTTTCTACGCATGCAACGTAAATGAATGCCTCCAGCCACACGAAGTTTCAACTAATTTAAGTAGACCACTGAATTTTATGAAAATATTTGAAGTAACAATCAGCCAAAAAGCAAGAAAAATACAACTACAACGGTTCATTTTTCCAAGCATCAGGAAAATTCATAAAACCAAAAAAAGACAACCACAATCAAAACCGAGAATAATTATTATTTTCAGAACACAAACATACTAAACATGGGATCGAGAAATTAACGTGGTAGATTGATACCTTGAGAAGTTCATTGGCTTCAAGGGTTTCAACGAAAGATGTGGCAACATTGGCCGTAACACCAGATTTTCCCACCAACTGGGTCTTGAGCTTATCCCCCAAACTGTGAGCATAAGACGAAAGTTCTTTCCTTTCTTTCACACTGAGGCTCGGCACTTCCAACTTCAGCCTCTCCTCCCTCTTTTCCACCAAGGGTGACGACGTTGAATCCAATTGGGCATCTCCCAAATCGCCTCTTTCACTATCCAATTCGTCGTTTTCAATTTCTGTTTCTTCGCCGTCTTGGGAAACCACAAGAGAAGAGGAAATGGAGAAGAGAGATTTTCGAAGCGGTGGGAAATGGACATGTCGAAGGGGTGTAGACACACTATTACGAGACGAAACAAGAAGTGGTTTGAGGAAAGAAAAGAAAGAAGAGGGTGACGGTGACAATGGTTGTGAACGAAGAACAAACATTAGATGAGAAGATGCTGCTGCTACTGCCGCCATTTTAGTTTGGATGAATCGTGAATGGTGTCTGACTGTCTTTTACACAGGTTTGGATTTGGAAAGATAGCACACAAGACAATAGGTATGCTATATTATATATATATTATATACAAATATATAATTACATGTAAAAAACACTATCAACAGAAGGGTGTTTGGTCTAGTGGTATGATTCTCGCTTCGGGTGCGAGAGGTCGCGAGTTCGATTCTCGCAACACCCCATTCTTATTTTTCTAAACGCTGGAATTTTAACCTTTTGTATTTTACATATTTTTGGTTCTTTTCTTTGACCTTTCATAAGATACTTATATTTTGACAACACTGGCAATTCTTTTACATATTGTAGATCATTTATATGAAGGAAAATTACTTAATACATCCAAATTGTTTTGCAATAAAAATAGTTGTTTATCACAAGTTAGTGTCCGATATAAGAAGACATGAAAAAGGATTGAGATAATTATTACTTACATATATATGTTCGAAAACAAGCTGGATCTACCCATTTTCAAATTATGAAAACATGACTGATTCAAAATTTAATCAATAAGGCACTTAACAAAGCTAACGCGATAGAATTTTCTACCTTGTACGAGAACATCATAATGCAGAAAGAGAAAATAAAGTAGCGCACGCTTTCCCTCCAATACAAAAATTAATGAACCTTGTATTCATAATCTTCGAAGGAAGCTGCTCCCAAGGACCATATTCTACATTCTACCTCATTAAGGTTCCCACATTTTAATAAACTATGGAAATCATAGATTTTATTAGGCCTTTCTGAATTCTATTAAAACATTGCATGTATTCCATGTAAACAAATAGGTCACATTCGTTTTATAATTACAAAAGTCACGACTCACAAGAGAGTTCATTCAAATTTAGAAGCACTCAGCTTCCGTTTCTGTATTACACAAGAGTTTGCACGCCACTAACAATTTCATGTAACTACAGCAATTTACCCAAATTTTGAAAGACAAGGTTTTAAAGAGCCACATAAAGCACACTTCTTACAAGTGCAGAGACATTATCAATAAAAATAGTGCCAAATTTGCTGAGGACAAACAAGCTGTACTTTCCAAACGACCATCCTAAGAAAAAAGCTGAACCCACCCAATGTGCACCATTTTTAACCACCTTTGAAAGAGCACAAAACACCTCCTTTGACTGACCCATTAATTCCAATTGCTTCAAAAGGGTTAAAATCTTTTGACCCAGCAAGCACAATCTTAAAAGTAAACCAACCATTCAGTACTTAGCACCTTTGACTTCATACATATATCTCCAGGCGCTGACTAAAGCCCTAACATGCCAGATATCACAAAACCAAACATGAAGAATTTGACCTTTCGGAGCAACAAACTGCGACATTACTACAAATAGAAACACAAACGACACAACGCATTAAACCATATTCCCTTAGCTAAACAACAAGTTCAGCTTTCGTAGGACACAAGCTACATATATATTTAGCAAATTTATAAACAGATATAAGAATCGCAACACCCACAGAGTAACACTGCAAACACTACATAGACTGAACATCCCCAAAAGGAACATCATTAGCATAAGCCTTGATTCAGAGTTTAGCCTCCAACAAGAGAAAGGGTGGACCCCACCACACAACCTGAATCATATCATAGGTTCAAGTGGCCAGTGTCCACCCAACCCATTCGTGGAAACTTTTCAAAACCACGTTCATCACTACTACTACAATCACCACAACACAAAACCTACTCAGAAACAAAATGTGCATGCATATTAACAAATACAACAAACATTGAACCATGTTCCAGCAACCACGAAAAGCTTTGTCCTTTACACACAATCCTTCACTTCAAACTTCTTCACGCTTCCAAAAGTTTTCCACAAGTTCGTTGCTTTCCCTTTGTTACACCATCGCGAGGTGGGTTAAAGCACACTGGCAGAACTTCCTCGGACTCGTACGGAAAGTTCATGGTTTCGAAGTGCTTCTCCAATTTCTCTATCCCCTAATATTAGAACAAAGTAACAATATATGTTAATAAAGCACTACAATAATAATCAAAAGTCAAAGTATATTTTAGTTTTAATGCAGAAACTTCATAAAAAAAAGGTTGGTTTTCTTTAGCAAAAAATTATAATGAGGTGAAGAGAGAGATATAATAATATTAATGATGATTAAGTGTATTCTATGATTATATGTGTATGTGACCATACCTGCAAACGTGCAGAAACCACTTCACGTATCTTGTGGGACTGGAACAAGTCCCATTTCATATTGGAGGCTGTCAAAAGAAACTTCCACGCTGCCTGGGGTTTGGTGAAGTTCACAAAAGCGTAACCCTTGTTCATCCCAGTTCTGCAGAACAAAATCACCATCAATGGTGTTCACACAGGAAAAAAAAAGCACAGCTAAACACGCAAAAATTGTGTAAACCAACTTACTTGAAATCAATAGGCAAATAAACAAAATCAAAAGCCAAAGAACTGGACTCTTCGCCTCTCTCTTTGTCTCTTAGATTCACTTTCATGCAGTGATTGTCCAGAAACTCCACCAGCATATCTCGGCTGCGTCAGACACAATGAACAGTTAACAATAATCCCAAATGACAAAAACTACAGTAAATAAGAAGTTGAACCATCACAGGCTTTGAAAATTGATCCAAGAAAATCTGAAACAGAAGGGAATACGAAGGGATGGATATTGAAGATCGCATACGTGTATTTGCTAGGAATGTTTCTGATCATGACAGTGGTTTCATTCCTGTCCACTCTAACAGGCAACAGAGGATAACAGCGTTTCTTCTTCGGAAAGCCCTTGAAACACTGTTCATCTGGGTTCCTCGTAACCTTTCCGTTCCTCAAAAAGTCAAAACTTTTTCGTTGACCGTTTTCTTCTCCCTTCTTTCTCCGCGCGTAAGCCTTCATTCTCGAGCCGTCAGAACGGTGCCCTCTCACTGTTCCGCAGCTTATGAAAGCCTTGAACACTTGCTTCTGCACAAGCCCTTTTGCGCCACACGTCACGGCTTCTGCTACAACAAGTTCATCGTTCTTCTGGTTCACTGCATGGGCATTCACCGGAGAAGAGTATTTTTGTGTTCCGTGAAAACATGGTGGTTGAGCTTGTGGTTCCAAAGGGGTGGTTGCGGTGGCATTGAGAGAGGGAATGGGAAATGGTGGAAGCGTTGTGGTGGGGTAGTAAAAACAAGGGTGAAGTTCTCTGGAGGGGAATGAAGAAACGACGTAGTAGTGGTAGTGGGAGTGAGGAGTGAACGTGGAAGTGGGGAAATTGGGGCATGGAAAGGGTTGTTCTTGTTGGTGAAGCTTGAAGGTGCGAGAAGGGAAAAATTCGGGTGCTTCAGGATTGAGAGAAACCATGGTTGTTGATGGAGAAAGGTATGCAGAAGAAAAACGATGATGGCGCAGTGCAAGGAGTGATGATTAAATGGCTTTTCCGATGAGAAAGAAGAAGAAATAGCTAAAAGACTGTTGAAGGAATGACTTACACATTTATCACATTACTGCTCCTCCTTTTATAGATATTCCAGTGCTACTTTCTAAATTTTCTCTCTTTTATAATAATAATTATCAATTACTAATTAATATTATTAATTTTATTATATCCAAAGTTTCCTTAGATACTCTACAATTTTACAAGTTTTTTCCTTAATAATCTCTTTTTAAATAATAAATTCACGTGTTTGACTTTATTTTCAATAATATACCCATTTACTCTATTTGAAAACCTAACTTCCAACGAATGCGTTTTTATTGAAAAAAGTCACTTGAAATTTTGTTTATACTGATGAATTCTAATAAGGGTTCTATTTTCTTTTATTTTTGTAGGGGCTGAATAGGGTAGAAGACGGAGAAAGAATAAAATAATAAGTTTTTTCTTGGTAAAAAATTATTTGAAAAAAGTTAACTAAAGTTAGGAGAAAATGAAATTTAAATGGTTTGTCAGAGATATTTAAAAGATTATGTAAGGTAGAATATAATTTGATTTTGTAAAAATTATAAATATTTTAAAATAGAAGTAAATTTAAAAAAAATTAGATATTTATTCATTACAAAAAAAATTATTAAATAAAAAATAATTTTTAAAATAAAAAAATAATTATTTATTATATTAACTATAATATTTTCTATTTTTAAAATAATATTTAATTTAGTTAATATAATAACTAATTATTTTTATCTTTAAAACTAAATTTTATTTAATAATTTTTTTAACAGTAATTATTGTTTGTGAATTAAAGATTTAAAAGGATTAAAAAAAATGCAGTTGAAAATATAAAATAAATAAAAATAATTTTTTTATCAGCAAATAATAAATAAAATAAAATGAGACACTTCAGATTGTCTAAACCCTTATACAAAAATCTAAATCAAGTTCCTAACCTCCAACCACCTTGGGAACTAACAAACATTATAACACAATAGCATAATAATAAACCCGAACAAGATACAAGGTCCCAACAACACTCCAAAGAAAAACACACCCTCTAATTAGGATACAAAAACCAACAACTAAACAAAGTCTTTGCCATAACCAAAAGCACGTCAAACATCCAAGTGCCTAAACCAACAAACCAACCCTACGAGAGGGCACCAAAAAAACCAAATTGAACCTGCACAAAGTACACCACAACTTTCAAATGTGGCCAAATCATAATCATCAAACATCAATCTCTCTAAACTCATACATCATAAAAGATTTTGGCTCTATATAAATAAATAAATAAAAGTATGTGTTGTGTACTTTTTTATATTTAAAAATAGAAAAAGAAAGAAAAATATTTTATAGTAGAAAATGTATTAAAAATTGAATTAGTATATTGGAGGGTTTTTCTTAATTTGTACGAGAGAAGGAGAAAAAAAAATTATATAAGAGAAGAATTAATATATTTTGTTAAATTTGTGTGAAATTAAAATTGTGATTATTACTTGGTTTAAAATAAAAAGGAATAAATCATATGAAAAGATTAAATTAAAATTTTGGCTTGGTGCATTCAAAAATAAATATGGTGATTGTAAAAAAAATAGTTTCTGTGTTAAAAAAAGTAGAAATAGAACTTAATTAATTTAATAATTTTTGCTATTGTGTGTGATGATAAATATATATATATATATATATATATATATAAGAAAGAAATATAAAATAAGTAATTAAAAATATTTAGTTTAAAATGTAACTTTTTTAGAATGAAAAAAATAAAATAAAAATATGTTTTAATATAGAGATAACATTAGAAGGGTGAATCATGACATTTAAAATATTATTCATTTTAAAGGTCACTCCTCCGTTACAATTTCATTGTTAAAAGACACAATGAGTTAGAATAAGAAAAAATATATAAATTGAGTGATATAAAACTATATTGAAATAATTATTATTATTGGTGAGCTAAATTAAGATAAGATTCTAAAAATTGTAATAAAATGAAGTTAAATTTATAAACATAGATTAAGGATAACATTTGTTGTTTGCGAGAAATTAAAAATTGGAAAATAATAATATTAAGGTAAATTTGTAATTTGTTTGAGATAAAGAAAAAAATTATGGTTCAATTTTTTTTGCTTTTGTTATATAATTAAGAATTAAGAGTAATTATTATAATGATTTAGAATATTGTTGTTTATTATATTTGTCGTTCATGACATGATTGTGTTAAAATGATTGCTTTTGTTCATGACATGATTGTTGTGTTAAAGTTATTTAAAGAATGCAGTAGGAATAGTAAAGACTTGCATCTTCCACAAACAAAAAGATGAATTTCAGTTTGGAAAGACTCTCACATTTGGAATTCCTTTTACAACATTAAAGTGATATATTTTGGGAAATAAAATAGGTAAGAGTCCATTTAAAGAAAAATATTATTTCGGAAAAAAATTCACAGTTTTACATGGGATTGTGTTCATGTCATGTTAGACTAAATTTTTCAACTTTTTTTTTCACTCTATGACCATTTTTATTGCTGCATTTTAAAAAAAATTATGTAAACATATAAAAGTTGCCAGTAGTTATTCTATGAAAAAGTTCATAAAAAAAAACGTTTAAATGGACCTACTACTAAATAACTCTTATTTCTTATATTTCTTATATAAAATATAATGTTAACACAAAATTACTATTTTTCATTTCTATATTCGACAACATCATCTATTAAGGTTATTTAATATTTTGATTAAGGTGTAATTACCCACTAAGAGAGTCACGATAAGGTAAATGTATAATAATTTTTTTAATATTTGAAAACATCTATTCGCAGTGAAAATTTTATCATAATTACATAGTATAATTAAGGTTTAAAAAAGTATTTTTGTGATAAAAAATTGAATGAAAATTATTTAAAACTAATTTCACTAATTATTGTTAACAAATTTGCAATTTTTTAATGTGCTTGTGGTGTTAAGGAATAAAGATGTTTGTTGAATGAAAAATGTTTTTTGGTACAATAATTATAAATAGTTTAAAAGTATGTAATTAAATGATCATTCATATTTATTGTTTGGATGAAGAGAAGTAGGAGAAAAGAAAAGAAAAAGTACGGACATAACAACTACAGTAACTTCCATAATATAATAATGTTTAATAATGTTGATTATAAAAAAATAATACAATTATTTTATTTTATAAATATATTTACATATTAAATTAATTTTAAAATATATTAATTATTTTTTAATATTATTATTGTTAACATATTTTTTGAAAAATGTTGAATAATAATATTAATAAAAATAAATAATAATAATAATCAAATAAAATTATAATATAAAAAATATATATAATTATTTATAATACAAAAATTATATAATAATTATTATAATAATAATATTATTTAAATTAACTACAAAATTACTTTCTAAATATATTTTATAAAATTGTAAATATTTTAAATTATTTATTTATATATAATAATTTTTAATTTTTACATATATCCATAATTTTTCATAATATATAATATTAAAATTTTATTTTTAATTAAAATATAATTATTTCTTGATAACTTTTTATGTTCTAACTAAATTACATAATTTGTGATTTTTCCAAAGTCAATTTCTAGACAAGGTTAATATAGTTAATTACAAACAATTAAAATAGAAAAACAAATAAATTATATTTTTTAAATTAATTTAAAAGTAGCAGTAAATTTAATTTGTATATGCTTAAATAAAGTTATTTTATGGCAATTTTCTATGTTCCTATAATTTTAAGTAAATGTTTTTTTTCTAAAAATATTTATTCAACGTATCGAAAATCATTTACAAAACTTTAATTAACTCAAATATACATAAAAATACATCATATTTTATTATTCAATTTTTTCTAAAGATAAGAATAAATTTGTAAACTTTCATTTTACACCTAACAACCATCATATCACTCACAAACTCTACTTTAACTTATCTCATTCTAAACACATGTATTATTTTCATACTTTCTTTTCAAATCTTCATACATCCACTCCCTTAAATCCTCACAAATCTTCTTCCCGATCCAAACACACCCTGCAAGTTTTACAATAATTCACGCATTATGTAATTGGTTAAATTAAATATTATTGATAAAATTTGATAGACTAATGCAATATATGTTTTACCTACATGTTAGGGAAAAAACTTGAATTTGAGAAGTTGCATTTGCTCTTCATGCAAAATTATATATATATATATATATATATATATATATATATATATATAAATGCATACGACATTTTGATAATTTTAATATCACAGTCAAACTTACTATTTTGTCAAAACTTGTTGTATAATATAAACATATGGTTGTCGATACCAAATAAACCAACGATGCCCCCCACAAGAAAGTGATTGGTGTCATAGAGAAACAAAAATTTGTTATTGAGGTACAAGTATATAATATACTTGTTCATAATGCATGGGTGATGGAGGTTAAGGAAATTGCTATTGATCTTGGTAACTTTGTTGAAGTTGTAGTTGGTCAGGCGATGTCCACGAATAAAATGATTTGCTAAAAAAACAAATAACTTTTTGTCTCATAAAGATTATGATCTTTTAGAAGGATTCTCTCATCTCAAAATTGTGACTAATGCAACAAGTCATAAATTAATTTTTGTGAAACAAGTTACTTTTCAATCTATCTCTTGATATTTAGTCTTGCAAAATTGTTTTAAATCTCTTCAAGTGATTAATATAGTTAAATCTACCTCAACTATTTTAATTTTTTTAAAGAAATAATATGGTGTATAAGGTATGTTGAAAAGATCAAATATAAATTAGTTAATAATTAAATCTTTAGTTGAATACCAATTTAAAAATTACATTATAAAAATAATAATATTTTTTTAAGTTTATAAAATGGTCTCTAGTCTATATATACAAACTAATTATTTTTAGCTATAAAATTAATTTGTATTTAATTATTTTCTTACAATATATATATATATATATATATAATTATAATAATAATAAACTATGGTACTAATACATAATATGTATTTATTGCTTGGATTGCATGGATGACAACTGTTTATTTAGAAATATGAGGAGTCACTTTTAATGAATAATTTGATTTTCATCAAGTTTTCTATAAATTATTTTCTATTATACCTATTATTAATCTCTATAAAAACAATATAACTAATTGTTTTGAATGATCTATTCTAACCATTTTTTAGTACAACTTAGATTAATGATTTTTTTATTAAATTTAATGTGAGTATTTAATAAAGTAGAGTATTTAATAGATGTTTTAAAATAAGTAATTTGAATAAAGAAAAGATGGAAGAGTAGGGAGTAGTGGTTGGCCCAAAAAATGACGGAAAGAGAAGAAAAGGTGAAAGAGTGAAAAGGTAATCATTACATAAACATTTAATGCATCTCTCTGCCACAACATTATTGTCATCTACTATCTGAAAAATAATCTCTTTTCAAGATATTCAATTTATTTTAAAATTTTATTATTTAAAACAAAAATACATTCCAAAAATACTATTTATTTCATGCTTCTTATTCTGTGTTCCATTCTAAACAATCAAAATACAGAAAAAATAAATATGAAGGACCAAGCATTTGGTAGGATAAAAATCGATAAAATAGAATAAAAACTGTAGTATTTAAAAAAAAGAACATAAAATTTTAGTTATATTATTAATTTACTTAATATAATTAATATAAAGAAAGACAAATTATTTATGATAAAAATATATATAAAAGGCGATAACACATAAATGTACATTAAAACAAATCAATTAAATAAGGTATAATAGCCAAGCTACTTAAAATTACATTAAAATAAAAAAATAAAATATTTCGACAGGTTGTTATTAGTCCAATGGTTACTAAACATGATTAAATAACGTAATTATCCGGTTCTCTTTTTTCGATTTATTTTGATAAATAGCTGTTTTTTAATGTTATTTTTTAAACTTTTAAATAGTATAATTCTTCAATTATATCTGTTAATATGTAAATAGAGAAAATAATCCGTGTTTTTGAAATTAAGATGGATTGGTAGTTAATTAAGGTGTGAGTCTAATTGAGATGTCAAATAACATAGTAATGCATAGTGATGCATAACATGAAAGTTTTTAAAAAAAAATTAAAAATTAAGATGGATTGAAAGAGATTTTAAAATGTTTGATGTTGCATTTTTTTTTTTTAGTGATTATTAAGTTTTGTGAATGAAATACTAAGTGAAGGTTCATTTGAAAAATTATTCAACATTAAGTGAGAACTAGAAAAATATTTTATAAGTATGAATTACCTTTTTGTGGGAGTATCGCTCATTTAGTTGAGTTTTCCTAAGTTGCACTTAAGAAAGAAAAGTACAAGATGAGTTTATATTCTCTAAATGAATATTGCTCAAGAGACAAGAGATTGTTTGAGTAATAACTATTCTTAAGAGACAAGCGAGATGATCTCGTTAAATAAATATGATTCCTCAAACACAAATATCATTGTAACTCAAGTTTAACTATATACACGTGTATTCGTGTTGTTGGTGTGTTATTAAGTGTTAATTAAAATACATTGATATATTAATTATACATGTTTTAATATAATTGATTAATGTATCATATGCCTTTTAATATGTGTATGATGATAATGGTAAGGGTAAATCTATATAAGGTGAGATATATATGTAGAGTGATATATTTATGATATGTTGTGGATACTTAGAGTGGTATGACCTTGCATGATTAGTAGCTTGTGTGGCAAATGACTTATGTGACAAAATGTTAAACATGTTCGCTCATTAAATAATGTATGAGATATTTTGGGTTTACAAATCATTTGGTAACACAAATTAAGACATTAGGCGGTGTCATATATCATATTTGGATAAATAAGTGGATCAACTACCTCGACATGGGGCAAATGTTAGTATCAAGTGAGACATGCTTAATACCTATGTCTTTTTAGCACGTGTCTTGTGGAGCTTATATTATACATTGATGATGTGACTAATGACTCTGACACCTTATTGACGATGTTTCAATTGAGGTTCGTAAGTGTTGTTGAGAGATACCTTCACCTTATTATCAATGCAATGTGTAATAGGTGATGTGATGTGGTGTACATGATGTGTGATATATGCGTGTTTGTATTATGTGCTTTATGTATAACGTATGAGAAGTTTAAAACTAGATTAACGTATCTTTGCATTTTGTTGTTGATAGTTATAATCTTATGTAGTACATAAATAAATGATATTGTAACTGGTAGCACAAGTACCTAGAAGTAGAGGTATTCACAATATGATTTAGTTTGATTTTATTTTTAGTTAAAAATATACTAAAACCAAACATAAACCAAACATAAAATTATATGTAGTTCAATTTGATTTGATTAAACATAAAAAAAAGTAAACCAACAAACTTTTGTGATTTGATTTAGATTAGTTTTGTAGATTGATTGTATAGTTTTTCTTATTAGTACATGTATTCAATATAATTTTTTTAACGTAACAACCTAATGTTATATTGTGATTAATAAGTGTATTATCTACTTCAGTATAACGAAGGATTTGTTTTCTTCAATATTGTGTATAGTATTAAACCATTTGTTTACACATGTTACCAACTTTTTTTTTATCAACAAGGGAATTATATTAAGTTATAAAGACACGAGTCGTGTTTATGCGGAGAAAACAAAAAATAAATATTATATTTTATTCATTGTGACATAAATATTAAATAACATGTAGGATATTTCATTGTATTAAAAAAAACACGTGTATAATATTACATGACATGAATTCAAAATATAACCATCAAAATCTCTTTATAATGTTTCTTTTCAATAGTCTTTTTATTTTTTTTAACACTCTTTTCTCATAAGGTTAGTAATGTAACATCCATATTACGACTCATCCTATATATCATTCACGTGTTAAAACATGTTGTGTAACTCATTTGTCAACCAGATTAGACATATTAAGTATTTGCCTCACACATCTTTTATATACAAGTGAAATAACAAGTACTATAATAATATTTAAAAAATAGATTTCGGTTTTGTACTATTTTGAAGTATCAAACTGAAAATAAATAGAATCATTTAATTTTAAAAACAAACATCCAAATTGATAAAACAAATTATTTTAGTAATTGATTTTTTAAATTAATTTTCAGTTATTTTTTATCAATTCGATTTTAAACACTTTTATCATGTATCAAGGATATTTATTATTTGTTTACATACTACTATAATACTACTATAATGCAAATATTTTTATTATCAGACATTATTTATAATCTCATCACACTATTTATATATATATATATATATATATATATATATAAAGATAAAATAAAATAAAATAATTGTTTTCTTTTTATTGGGAAACAAAATACATATATCTTGAGAGAAATAAATAAATAAATAATATATATATATATATATATATATATAAATAAAAGTTTCTCATAACTTAACCTTTGTTTCTATGTAGCTTATGACCATCACAATTAATAAAGAAGAGCACAAACACAAGGTAAGTCATATTTAAAAAAAATAATAATACAATTATTTTTATCAAACACTTTCAAATACATCTCAAAATTAATTTAAGACATTCAAATCATACACAAAATCTAGTGTTTTTCACAAATATATGTACTCTACATCTCATGTCATAACACTATTAACATATATCACAAAACATTTTACTCTACTTTTAGAATACGCCTGTGTTGAATTTGACCAAAAGATATGTATTTCTCATACTATCTTCACTATGTTGTCTCTCAAACACATGTATGTCAATAGGAGTTCAATCCTATCATATGAATAAATCCCCATGACTTGTGAGTCCAACTATTTTTCACACCACAGACTAAGTCATAAGAACCTTCTTTGACTCTTAAGACCTGATAATCTTTCTCTATGTGATTCTAAATTGGTAGTTAAAACTTTGATAGCTATTTAGATATCAATTTATAAACTATTTATTAATGATATAAACTACTTTAGATAACAATAATTTTTTATTCTCCAAAATAGTATATAATTTAGTCAATATAATGACTAATTATTTTTTGTTTATATTTCTTTTTATTTAATGATTTTCTTGTAGTGACTAAACTAGTTTCTCTTAATGGTTAGTTGCTCGACATAAAACCAAAGTTTTCAACTTCATAAGACTCACAATATCAATAAACTTGTATTTAGAAAATCCTAATCAATGTTTTGAACATACCTCTATGAACCCTGGACTAACAGAGACTCATTTTAGCTTTAAAAATATGACATATAACACCTTCCTCCCCAAACATTTTGAAATTCTCAAAGTTGACAAAAAAAGACAAGGAAGAACTTATTTCAAAGAAATTTGGTAAAAATCTTAAAAAAGAAAAAAAAGAGAAGAATTTTAAAAAATAATGATTATTTTAAAATAAAATTTAAATACTTGTATTATTTATATGATTTATGTTTTAATAATAAAATATTCATACTTTATTTTTTTAATCTATTATTTATAAACTTCCTTTTACAATTTTAACTCCTAATACGTGATTTATTCATACCGTAATTTATATTTTCTTTAATAATTGGTAGAAAAATATGTTTTCAATAAAGAAAAAACATTATTTCTATAATTATAAATATTATTTAAAATACAATATTTTAAATGTATATCATATTAATATATTTTTTAAAATACATTAAATACAAAATCTCACTTATAACTTATATGTCTCTAGATGATTCAGGTTACATCCTTTTGTTGCATATCAAAATTAACTGAATCTCCTAGAATTGACTAAAACAAAACAAAAAATCTCCTAAAAAAATATCATGTATGGTATCATATTATTTTAAATTAATAAAAAATACATTGAAATTAAAAAAACTAAAAAAAATAGTTTTTTTGTTTAAAAATTTGGTAAATCTTGGATCATTGATGATGATGAAGATATGGGAAGAAGGGGGTGTCGAATATGGATTAGAAAGGCGTAATGATTTGATGGACCCACGTGGTTATAGGTGAATTCAACACCCTCCTTTGGGATGCACGCTACTTTCTTCTCTTCGGCGCAGTAACTTGCACTACTTTCTATATCAAACCAAACCAAACACCACTTCCAAAATCTTCCAACCAAAACACACTAATTATAATGTTTTTACATTATAATACAACATCTAATCTTTTATAACAAAGTTAAATGCATAACACATATCAATCCATAAATCAAAAGTATTGACAATTTTTTTTTATCAATAATTTTTTTTTTAAAAAAATTTAAAATTTTGTATCCGTAAAACTTACGACTGACCATATATCTTTCCATCAATGGTCGACCAACACCATGTCTCGGTTCTTATTAATGGATTGACTGACGCCCTAAACCAATTACGCTCAAACAGGATTAATCAAGCTAATCAATGGTTAAGAGTTAGGTAATGTATTTCTAAACATGACCCAAACCCTATAATTTGACCCAATGAGAAAAAACCACTAAAATAATATAAATAACATAAATTTCAAGAATTAGTTACGTCCTCATACAATGTTCTCACTATCGAATGTCGAATACTAAAACTGACTTGAGTGTCGGATTGTCTTCTGCAGGTACCATCCAAGTCTGGATTACGAGAAGACCGAAAGATAAAACGAATAAAGAAAAGATAAGTATTTGTTTGGAGAGGAATTGAAGTGATCAAATAAGAAGAAAACAAATTTAAAATATAAAATCAAATAAAATGTCATTTGTTTAATTTAGCCATAAAAAGAAAAATATTATTTAAAAAAATACATACCAATAGGTAAACCGAATTTTTATTATATTATTTGCCCTTTTGAATATTAGTTGGTCCCAAATTAGTCATAAAGAAAACAAACTACACCTGGTTGGCCAACTTGATAAGGATTGACATGTTTTTTCCATTAAAATTAAAATGAGAATAGTTTGAAAAACACAAATATATAATAATGACGTAACCTAAATTGATAAAACTTATAAAATAAATTTTGATTATTAATTATAATAAAATTATTTAATAAGTAGAAATCCTATTACTTTAAGAATAAATGTAAATGAGTTGGAAGTCAAGTTTAATAATATATTTAAATTGATATGAATTAAATTACAATAGAGCTATATTAGAGACCCTTATTGATGGAAATCTATATTAATGTTGCATTAAATTTGGCTTTTCAAACAGTGTTTGATGATGCACTTCAACGCTTAAATAACACATTTCTTTAATAATAAAATGTTATATTTAAATAATAATATATTTAATTATAAAATAATAAAGATGTTAAAATCTCATTATTCTTAAAAGAAAGAAGGTAACTTAACATAACTATGGAGGTAACCATGTTGAAACATTCTTGGGTCTTCTTTCACAAAAGAGTTCAATTTTATTTTCATAAGAACAATTTGAATGCAGAATTACTCGTAGTCACCATGATCAAACAGGTGGAGTGCAAGAATACTATGAAAAGATATTTTGTTGATCACCCTTTTTTGCCAACAATGCAGCTCCATATGCAGCTTCTGTTTGATTTGCACGACTCACGGGCAAACCAAGCACCCTCTCACGAATCTTTATCCACTTTTCATTTCTGGCTCCTCCACCAGCAGTGAAAACTTCCTCTACCTGGGTTGCTCCTAGCTCCTTTAGCAACTCATATGCCTTTGCCTAAAATACCATTCAAGAGTCTCTCACATTTGGCTCTAGTGGATGCGTGAAGATCCACTTGTTTCAACAAAAATATGAAACAAAGACAGTGTCTCAACTGAGTCAGAAGATTTTCAGTTTTACCTCTATACGCGCAATGGATTCTAAAATCCCATGCAAGTACTCAACATCATTTTCAGGACGTGGATGAATCCTGCCCAAAAATTCAAACTTGGTTATGGAAATGAAAAAGTCTTTTAGACTTGTTCAGATGAAGTTTTCAATGAATGCTTCAAAGAAGAAAATACGAAAGTTGACATAGATTGTACTTTTTGCTATAAGTTAAGATTGATTTGTGGTGAAGTTAAAAATAGCCTTTTGAATGGTACAGTTAGCAGAACCAAATTTGGCTTTGTCACAAAGCCCAAAATGAACTAGCCTTTTAAGAACTAGCTAATGCTGATTCTTTCTTTATATTGAACTTCAGACATCGTTTCTCCTTTCTAAAAATTGGCACAATCACCCAAAACTTTACCTTCTGTTGATAACTTGTTTAACGAATTTTCTGTTTTTGGTTAGCACTTGTTTTGTTTAAGAGACTTTTTGGGAGAATATTATAAACAGGATTCCAAACAAGCTAAAAATGAGATGTGAACTCAAAAAAATGAGTATTCCAATGGTAAAGCAGATGGGATTCAGTACCTTGGAGCCAAATTTGGATCTGCTACTGGGAATCTTTCACCTGCTTTGGGCAGAGGATAGTAATCCAGAAGAGAAGGTTGTGAGGGATTGATCTGTTCACTCAGTTTCTCTAATTGGTCATCGGTGAAAAGCTGTCTAAGAATGGCTCCACCAGTGTTTGAAGCACCACCAACTAGCCATTTATCATCAAGACGATGGCTGTACACCCCAAACCGAGAATCCTCAATTCTTGTGTTGCTGAGTAGTTTAATAGCTAGTGTTGAACCCAATGAAGTTACCTAATCAAGGACAGTATGAGAAACGAAGTTATAAAAAGAGACACAGTTGCATTGATAAGGAACATGATCTGCAAGTGTCAGATATGGTTTAGCAGAAACACTTCTTTTGCAAAATCATAATTGACTAAGTATTAGCACAGAAAAATTCCATTCTTGAAGCTAATAAGCTTCAACATTATTCTTAGATGCTAAACCGAATACAAAATCATGAAAAATACGAAGTTTCCAATTTAATTAGCAATCCATAAATGCAGCTTCCTATAAAACTGAAGTTGTATTTTGAGATAAAGAATAAGCAAAGTAAAAAATAAGTTAAAAAGAAGATTACAGCTTTCCCAGGTTGAGTAGCACGAGCTGCAAGAAATGCAGCAATACTGTCGGTGGTTCCGGTGCATACAACACAACTCTTTTGAAAACCTGAAAGGATGTGGATCATACATGATTTTGAACTTTATAGCAGTAAGATTTTAATCAGGATGTTTAAGGAGACTCTGATGTATATCACTACACCAAATAGCACAAACACATACAAAAACAATGATGTGCTACTTGGATACCAAATTTATTAGAAGCCAAATTGGAAGCATTGTTTCAAATCTCAAGAAGGCACTAGTCTGAAGAGAAAACAACACCCAGATAAGGTTGTACATAACGAATTGGAAGGACAAAAAAACCTTATTAATTGCGTCCTAGTAACGAACAAGTGCCTTGAGTGTACTCAAGAAGTATTCAATACACTCTACTAAAGGTTCAAACTAATTAAAAAGGCAACAATTTTTATGTTGCCTATCAGATATGCTTTATTTTTTCAATAAATAATCAATAATCTATATCCCCCCAACCAACGTCCCTAAAGTTAGAATTGCCAAATTAATAATAAGTTTTTAGCCATACAAGTGTAATTTAGTTTTATAAAAGGTATTAAGCACTGGACTTTAAACTTAACCTTATAAAACCGGTTCATAAAATAATATTTGCACTCACTTATATACTATGCAATATCCCTATCTCGTGAGACTATATATTTATGGGTTCTCTAACACACATGTCACAAAGACCCTCCAATCTGTACTTTTGTTAGGGGATATAATCTAAACAACTTTGATAACATATTAAGAAGTGAACTTTAAGTACAATTCAACCTTATAAAACTGATTTATAAATTTAACACTTACTTATATACAATAAAATGTTGTTATTTCTAATCGATTTAAGATCTACAACAGAATTCACAAAAGGACTCCTTAGATACAGATTATGCAATCAATGTATAAAGAAAACATACCATATTTATTTCCAATTTCCTCCTTTAGACGAGCAATCGGAGTTCCAGGAGCAAGAACTGAAGGTAAAAGATGATAATATGGTTGAGAGATTAACCATGAAGGATAGGAGTCCATTTCAGGATCATAGCCAACCTGCAAAACATAGAAAATGGTCAAAATTGCAACATAGACATAAATCTCCTAGCTGTGAAAAACACAATGGTGATAGACTTATTAAATGATGCCTTGAGAGCATTATTATAATCTGTAACTCCAAGCTTTCCATGAAGAAGCCACAAAAGCCAATCTGCTTGGTGCAACAAGAGAGCTGGTTTTTTATCCGAACCAACATGATTCCACCAAGAGACAAGTTTACACAGAGTGGACGACCCAGTGCAAACCGTATGGTTTGGAGGAGCAAAAGACTTCACCATTGGTAATGCATCAGAACAACTCTCATTGTAAAGAAAAGGTCTCCACAACGGTTCCCCTGTGTAACTGCAACACCAGATTCCACAGAATTCAGATACACAATCTTTAATAAAATTCAAATTAACACAAAGGAATCAAATAAAATAAAAAAGTGCAGGTCAATACTCATGCACCTATCAACAATGATAGTAGTGGCAGAAGTCCCATCAATGGAAATAGACACAACATGTTTGCGAATGTCAATTGGGACATCTTCAAGCAGAGAAAACAGTGTCTCCTTCCATGAACGTACCCAATCATGTGACTCACCATTCTTTCTAGACAAGACAAACAGAAATCTCAGCCTACCATAGCAGTACTAGTAGTAGAAATTAATAATTGCACAAACCTTCATTTCAGTGGCAATTTCATATTATTTGTTACTGAAAATCTCCATGTTAAACACAGAATGAATTCAATTCATCATCTGCTAGAAAATTGAAACGGGAAATATAATAATACCATGTACAAGGGATACTCTCTCTTTGCCTCAGCTTGAACTGCCCCATCTTTGTCGATTATGGCAAACCTGGCACCAGATGTGCCAAAATCAAACCCCAGATAGAGTCTTGCTACTTCTGCATTCTGATTTTTCTGGTTACCAAGGGACATTGACACTGCTCTTTGTTTTCTTACCTTATTACATAACCCATTCCCTGTGAGAATAGGTTCAAAGTATGATTACACTATAATGAATATGAGGGAATTGAAGAAATAGCAGTTGATAATTGCTATGTTCAAGAAAGATCATATACCACGTTTTTGCCTTTGGATTGATGGCAAAGATGCAAAAACGGAACTTGCTTGATGGGTTATTGAAATTGTGCCAACCATGTTGAACTCTTCTTAGCATCTTCTGCCATTATCCAGGGATAAGGTGCTGAGGAACAAAACATGGTGGCAATTGGCAAAGCCACTCCACATAAAATTAATTAATTAAAAGACAGTAATAAACCTCATAGTGTGTTTTTTTATTGGTTAAAAATTACCAAAAACTATAAATTAATTTAGTCAAATAAAAAAATGTTATTGTTAATTTCATAATTTCCCAAAAAGTTGATAAAGTTAAAATATTATTATAAAAAGCAAAATTTAAATATGGTATCATATTATAGAGATGTTGATCGTGTTGCCTCAAATTTAATTACAAAAAATAACACCAACAACTGTTATAATAAATTTTGTCCATATAACTGTGGTGATACTATCATGTTCTTAAAATAAAAGTAGCAAATAATGTTCCTAAAATTTGTCCTTAATAATTAGCATTGCTGCGATTTCTTGATGTAAAAAGTTGCAAAAGAATGTAAATTGTGTTTATAGGTCTTTTCTTACTATAACTCCATAATTTTTTTCGACACTTCCTAGTTTTTAAAATATCAAAATTATATTGTATTTTATTATTATTTTGAAAATATATTTTTAATTCTATAATTCAAATTATGTTTTTTAAAAACATATATTTTTGGACAGAATATATTTTTTTTCTTAAAAATAAATTATAAATTCTATAATCTAAAATATGTTTCTATAATGAAACATTATGACCGTAGAATCTGAATTTTTTTGGAAAATATCTCCAAATTTTATAATTTTGAATATATTTTTAAAGATTAAATGATATTTTGTCTAATTTATGGGGTGTTAGAAGAAATTAAGGGAGTGCAGAAAGAAAATGTAAAATTGTTATCATGGTTGAAGGCCCATTGGGTAGCTTAAATGTCTTGCAATTGCTTTGTTTTTTGTGTGTTGGTTTTGAAGTAAGAAAAAATATATTGAAAACTTTAATGGGCCGGACGGCTCTTTTTTTCTATAATGATTCCAAGGACCCATACAATAAAACTTTGCCATAAAGTAGAGGAATAGAAGCAAATTTTATACCGAGGAAAGAACAATTTTAAGGATATTTCTTCATGCACCTCTATATTTTTTGAAATATCATAATTATTTTTGATAATTTTGGTTGATTCTAGAATAAAAATTCCGTAAGCAAAAGGTGTTTGTAGAATAAGAATTCTAAGCAAAGTGTGTTTTCAGAATAGGAAATCCAGAAGACAAAAAACTATTCTGGAATATCCTTTCTGAAACACATTTTTGTAATTTTCAAAATGGTAAATCTGGAATTCATAAAATTTATTCCCAAAAAATATGTTCTATAAATATTTCGGAAAAACTTTTTGAAAGTCATTTTTAAAAGGGGTAAAATGGTCTTTTCGAAAAATAATGGGGTGCAGAAAGCCATATGTGGGGGTGCAAGAGAAACACCCTAATCTTAAACGCTCTTGGTACACCAATACCCAATTTAACATTCCATGCGTGAAAAGAATAGAAAAGGAATATTGAAAGAAGTATGTTGTGTTAACTGAAGGCATTTATCGTATTTACACAATTATGTATAGATCGCATGTTTAAAGCTATTTAGTTTAGTATTAGTAGTAATACCTAAAATAAGCACACTCTTATTCTAGCAATAGAAATTTCAGGTGAAATTGCACAGTGGCCACAAAAGTACTACCACTACTATAATGTACTAGGATAGGGCAGGGAATTGTAATAAAAACTGAAGAAACCATGACCTCTTGTTCCGTGACAAATAAAACCAATATTGCCACAAAACATGAAAACTGAATTGGAAATTCGAATCATGAAACATTACTATCCTAGTTCAGCATGATGTCCCACTTACACGTGAATCTTCGTTTCAGTTTAAGCAACTTATTTGTTTAAATATCTTAAAATTTAAGTTCATTTACATATTATATTGTTCTCACTTTAAGTTCGAAAGATAACGTTAGGATCAATCATTGCATTTAAGATATTGTCCACTTTAAAGATTGGTGTTCCGTTTTTATCTTTAAAAAACATTTCGATGAGTTGAGATATGAGGAAATATTTAAATTGTCATTGATCTCGATTCCTAAACAATATGAGACTATATTAACATTATCCGAACATATATTTTTTAGCCTACTAACATAGTATTATTATTTTGTAGTAATGAATGTGAAGTGAATGTGATACAAGTAACTAGCTTCTGGTCACCGTCAGAGGCACAGCCAAAATAAGGACCACAAACAATAAAAAAGGTTACCCTTATCATCGTGCATGTGCCATAAAGCTAACAACATCCACTCAAGGTGGAGTGAAGTGCCCCAAAGAGAAAATCAATTTCTTAGCCTTGTATTCTTTGCCTGTACTCTTTCACACCCAGAATATATACATAGAGACAGAGACACCAATCATAAAAAGGTTTGCCCGTATATATTTTACTTTAAATATTTACAATCAAATATAACATGTTTCCAAAGTTAAAGGTTATAAATCTATTTAGAAGTGTACTTTAAACCTAACTCAATCTTATAAACTCGATTTAAGATTGAATTAGACTTAAATTTTACTTCTTAATATGGTATCAGAGTTATTTAGAGAGTCTTTGTTCGACTTATCAGGTTACCCGCCATCAAACCATTATCAACTTTTCCATAATATATAGTTTCACACACGAGTTGATAATCTTGACATAAGGAGAATGAGTTGAAAATCTCACGTCAACTAGAGATTAGGATATTACAAATGAGTACAAATCTTACTTTATAAGTCATGTTGATTTAAACTTAAAAGTTTACTTTTTAATAAAATCGGTTAAAAATAAGATAAATATTTATAATATATAAATGTAAATTTCACAGAGTGATTTTATAAAGTTGAATAAAATTAAAAGTTCAATTTTAACATGATTTATAGAATTTGTTAGACATCAACTATCTCCATAAACTTCTATTGTTTTTTTACCTTTTTGTTTATCATCTCTAATTGAATATTTTCATTAAGGCTACATGCATGGTGGTTGTTGGTTAGTTGAAACAAATCCATCTTTTCTAGCTTTTCATTATGACCCCAAATTTCTATCATACGTTTTTTTTTTCTTTTGTTCTTCTGATTTTTAGGTTTGCTAATGGTCTTGCAAATTGGAAACAAAACTAAAATATTTTGTTAGGAACGGTATCAACATCTAGTGACACCTTTTATATTAAAAATTAAATTTGATATAATTAAGAAAAAATATAATGAAAAAATATTTAATACTTTTAATACTTCAGCTTCTCACATCTCATTAACGAACTAGGTTACCACCGTAGACAATGAATGAAAAAATATTTAATATTTTTAATATGTTGGTCACTTGCAGCAATTTCCCTTTTCACTAACCTAATTTATATCATTGTTTTTAGATATAGTTATTGATATTTAAAGTATTATATTTGATATCATGAGTAGATCTTTTTTAAGCTTAAATTCCACACAATTAAGGTAGTGTGTTACTTTCACGTAATTATCTTTCAAAACGCAGTGTGTGTGAATATAGTATATTCTTTAATTGTGCACCTAGATAGAACTAATATATAATTTAGAGTGCTCTATTTCCGATATTTATAGTTTTCAAAGTAGAAACCTTTACTACAACAAAAATTGAATGAAAGGACTAAATATTTTCTCAATTAAAAGATTTTTTTTTTTTTTTTTGGAAAAGGTCATTTTTTTCTTGTTTTCTTGGTGAATCCACCTAACCTTCTATATTGCACAAAACTTGATATCTGATGGTAAAAACGAGATTAAAATATGTATCTTTTCTCTTATAATGAATCATTGATTATGAATTTATATTAGGATAGGTCGCAAAATTAATTTTGTTGTTAAAGTAAATTTTACATACAATCCTTTTATCTTTTGTTTTGGGTCAAATCCGATACTCTACCATACCCACCCTACTATTTATTAAGAAAAATAATAATTATCAAATTATAAATAATTATTGCATAATATTATATGCAATTAATTTAATAATTATACAATCTCATGAGTAGTGGATCTACATAATTAGGTAGTAACTTTGAAATAAAGTCTTCATTACATTTGTATTTTTTTTTTTTTTACATTGAGTGATGTAAATATAAAAAATAAAAAATAAAGACATATTCAATTTTTTTACCATATTCTTATATAATTTTCCTATACTATTAATAGAAATACTCCGTCAATCAGTAGACCAAATGGAGTAAAAAACATGAGTTTAATTTTTCGGTTTATCAGTGAACATAACAAATATTATCCACATAAATAGATTGACTTTAAAACAAGTAAGATTAATTATAATTGATATAAAACAAGCTCGTAGTACGACATTTGGTTAGTTTTAAACATTAAAATTAAGAAATGTACAATGTTAAAAAAATGACAAGGTGAAGTGATTAGTTAAATTGTTATTTTTTTATTCGAATACAATATATATTTAACCCTAAATAGATAATAGTAACTCGAAGTAAGAGAATAAAGCGTAGGGGAAAGGAAAAAATCTAAACATATTTTAGATTTGAAGCATCCAATGGTAGCTCTTGGGTCTAAATGTACACATAAAAAAAAAAAAAGTGATTCTGTTGAAATCACATGCAAGGGAAAGTTTTTAATTCACGAGAGTGTTAGATAAAGTGGTTGAATTTGATTTTATTAATATACAGCATTAATTAATTGGTTCATCGATACCTGTGATGCGTGTTGCCAAAATTGTTCAACCAGAAGCTCAAGCATTAACGCGTGCAACCACGACGGCGATAGCGGTGCCGTGAATTCAACAACAATAACAAAAATAGAAAATCTTATATATAAAAAAAATGATATTATTCTTTAACTATATTTATAATTTATTTTTAATAAGATAAGCTACAAATTATCAAGGTAACACTCTAGAAAAACACCTACAATTCTATAATTATGCATGTAAATTTTCTCTTAAAAATATATGTTTTAGGAGGAAAAGAACAATAAATAAAAAAGATAAATGTAAAAAGCAAAAGGTAAACAAAACAGAATTGCTTGAAATTTAAGGTATCATGGTTGCATGGTCACATGGTACCAAACCCAAATGTTATATTTTTTTATTTTTGATAAATAATGTATTGGTATGGATCGATCGGTCACGGTCATTACTCAGTATTCCTGATCGAGTTGATCGTCATCTTCATGGATGACCTGATCGATTGACATATTTAACCATTAACGTTCAAATCAATGTCAGTGAAACTAAACTACCATTAAGAATTAGGTAATACAATCATAAATATAATTCATTCCACTAATCAGTCCCAATAAGGCAAGTCTATTAAAATAATATAAATAACACACATTCTAAGAATAAAATTACGTCATTATTACTGTACACACTCGAGTCTCTAATACTCTCTTTATTGACTTGAGTGTCTTCTGCTAATACCTCTCTCATTTGGCATTCACCCGAAATTGAAGAGCAACGCGAAGACCAAAATAATTACAGTAAAGCTTTAACAACCTAAGAAAAAAAGAATACGAAATCTTCGATAGTTGTACATGTCCATCTCCTTAGGAGAATAAATAATAAAAAAATATATTATATTTTATTCAACTTATTTTAGTATTATTGTTTATTATTCAAATTGTGCCTGTTCCTAAAAAGTTAAACATGTGCATGTAACTGTATATAAAGTTTTGGCCAAATTTTTAATCGAGTTTTTTTTCCTAATACTTCCTATCTGTGCAGTTAAATTTGATAATTTTCTCAAAATATATGTGCATAATGGACTCAAAGCCAACTTTATTTTTTAAACTTTTAACATGCTATTTAAATATAATAAAAAATCTCTATCATTCTAATTGTGACCATAGCTTTTAAAAACTTTATTTTCTCTTAATGGAAGGCTATAATTTTGGAGTTTACAAATTTATTATATATAGTCTCGTAAAAGTGATTAAAAGGCTTATTTGAGAATGATTAATTTTAGTAGTAGATACAAAAGCCAATTATAATTTTTACCTAACAAAAGAGAATAATAACATAATCAAAACAAAGGAAGGAAAATGACGTAATAACATAGGCAACTATATAGAATGGGCAAACTTTAATCCATTGATTTGATTTTTTCAATGTACATTTATTTCAAATGTAATTTCATGTGTTTATCCACGTAGACCCAATCATCACTCACTTAACGACATTAAAATAAATATAAAAAAAATCAAATTAAATCATTTCAAAGAAATTTGAAATTATATTGAATAAAATAAAAACTAACGGACCAAATTAAATTATATTAAACAATTTATATAAAAGACTACTCCGTCACACCCAATTTAAAACCCCAATATAATATGTTTGAGTTTTGTGTCTAACCACTCACTTTTTTTAAAACCTCAAGATGATATATTTGTGGATATTTTTTTCTAACTAGTCGTGCATTTGTTTTATGTTCACCACATTATGTATTAGATCATAGATTTTGTTGAGGGAAAAATGTCAACAGGATTCAACACTAATCAACTACAAACATATTAAATAATATAACTGAGACACCAAAACATCACCTTTAATTCAAAACCACAAAACAATAAATTTATAAACATTATCTTTTATTGTTATCTTAATCATTCTAGTTAAAGTAAAACACAAACTCAAAATCATATCAATTTGGTCAATTTTTTTTAGGTTTTTCAACATATGTTTTGATGTTGTTATTTACAAAATGACATGGACAACATTTTAATGGTGGTTTTTAATTGGGTTGGTTGATTTCGATTTGCACATAAGATTATGACAAATGGCAAACAAACCTTTTAAAAAAATGCCGAGAGGTGAATATTGAAAATGTTTGTCAAGCATAAATAATTTTGTTTGAATAAAAATTAGATAAAATTTATTTTCTTGTACAACCAATTTGTTTAATAATAAAATATAAAATTAAGATATTTAATAAAAATATAAATTAAACCATTTAATAAAAAAAAAAGAGTTATAAAATGAGTGTATAGAATAAGAAAAGAGTTAAACGTACCATAATTTTTTTAGCATCAACATTTTTTTGTTTCTCAAAGTCATTACTGAGAGATGTTATTGCCTTCCAAACTTTAAAATTTCCTTAAATTTTGTTTTGGAAGCAATAAAACATATCTTCTCTTTTACCTCTATATCTCCATTTTCTCTCTATTATCTTTATTAAGTTACGTGTGTAGAGTTTCTAAACTGTCCACACTCGATCAAAACTTCATATAAGTGATTTTTAAATATACTCACGAACTTAAATCAATTATTGTTTAGTTCTAATATATAAATAATTTGATACAATCGCTTATTTTGAACTCACTATACAAATAAATTAATGTAGATTTGCGAGTATATATTTCTTTTACCTTGATCATAATGATGTCTATCTAAGCTTAAGTATACTTTTAATCTTTATATTTTGTTTAATCAAAATTATGAATTTTATTTGTTTAATAAAATTTTTATTCTCCTTATTTTATAAATTTTGTATTTTTGGTTTAATCTAATATCTGTCTACATTTGATTCTAAAAAGTTAACCAAAAATAAATAAATTTGTCATTGCACTTTAAATGAATACGTTCACTTTAAGGTTTAATTAAGTCTAAATATGGTTTTTTAAAATAGGACAATCAAATATCTATTTTACGGATTAAGAAAAAAATAATATTTTTTTTAAGCATATCTATTGTTTTATTTTTCAACCGCTTGGAATATTTTTTAATAATTATGGATTTTCCTAACTGGTACAAAACTCCACCTTAAAAACCTCAAATCTCTCGCAATTTTTTTAAAGTTGTTTTTTCATTTAGATTTTGATTGATTATTTTTGTAAAAAATAGTTTTTAAACTAATTACAGAGGTCATGTACTTCTTAGACATTGCCAATTTTTTATATTTAAAATACATCACAACTAAACTTCGTGGGCACAATAAACAAATTAAACAGATAATTACCTATGCAATAAAAAAGATAACATTGAAATAATATAAAAATAAATTACAATTTTAATTTAAAAAATTGTCCGTGTAATTTTTCTTATACTACTACTACGTGATCGAAACTACCATATATTATATACATTATCAATTTTCCATGTGTTACACTATCAATTAATAAGAAGTTTTTTTAATATTTTTAAGTAATCGTTATAAAACATCATTAACTTACTATAAAAAAAACTTGTATATCCACAATACATTATTATTCCCTAATAAAACATCACTGTTTATTTGTCTATTAAAACTTAAGTCAGACATATAATTTAGGATACATACTAGTTATAGATTTCAAAATCTATTTTCTAATACATCAAATGTAACCATTGATAACACTAACACATGTAACTAATCCGTGACAAGTATGTAATATATAATAATAATAATTCATTTTTTGCATAATTTTTTACAATTTTTTTTTTTGCATAGTTTTGTTACATCGTTATTACATCGTTATTAATCAATTTTTGTTTCATTGAAAAAAGCTATAAAAAAATAATATATATATATATATATATATATTTTAAATATATTTATTATCTTCTATTATCATAGAAAATGTGGACAGATATATATAATATGCATGTGTTTCACTTTCACTAGTTTAATTAAAGTTCTTATCAACAAGCAAGTTATCATTCAAGTTTTATTTGAATTTTTTTCTAAAAGATTTTGAAAAAAATATCGCGGGAGATAAAAATATACTTAAATATTTTCTTATTAAATTTTTTAATTATATAAAATTGAACATTTATGGAAATTGGCCATTAATATGTTTATTGCTCTTGTGCTCCCGCTCAATCTCAGGCTTAGGCTTATTTAAAGCAATTGCTCTCTGATATTATTGCGCGGGCACTTCCACTGTTCCGCTTAGTTTAAAAACCCATTTCAACCTCCTCATCCGCCACGTCAGCATTTGGAAATTTCTAAATCATTTTTTATATTCCTCCTATAAAAAATAAATAAATAAAATTAAAATTACAATGAAGAAAATAAAATTTGAACTGAGACCATGCCCTACATTTTCTCACCATTTTCACCATCTTCTTCACCCACTCTCTCTCTCTCTCTCTCTGCAACTCGCCTCGTGTTAGAGAAAACGAAACACACTCTATGTGATAATCATATATCAAAGCTCCAAAGCAGGAAATAAAGAAAAAGAGAAGAAAGAGAGCTAAATGTTCTTCGCTTTTTCTTTCCATCGCCATGTGAGTTCTGACACATTCTATTCTTCTTCTCGTGTTCCCTCTTTAATTCGTATTTCGCTGGTTTCTATTGACTCACCAACTCGGTGAGTCAACTCATGGCCTCGTCCTCACGTGCAAGGAGCAGCTCGCCATTTTCGCACCGCAAACCCTCCACTCCTCACTCCTCCTCCTCCTCCACTTCTTCCTTCACCAACGGACGCGTAATGCCTCGCTCCTGCTCTTCTTCCACGTCGTCGTTTTACAACTCCGGCGGCGGTGGCGGTCCGTCCATGACTCCGAGTCGCGGTCGCAGCGATTCAATCTGCTACGGTTACGGTAATCCTTCGCCGGTGGAGTTCGGAATGGAGGACGAGGTGATCATGGAGCCTGTGGATCCTTCCAGGTCTCGGGATAGCATTTCGGCCACGATTCGGTTCAGACCGTTGAGGTAATGCTTAGATCTGTAGCTGTGAAATCAGATCCATTAGCTGTGAGTTTTAGAGAAACCGAATCGTTCGGTTTGTTTCTATTTTTTCCGCCTTTATTTGTCTGTGATCGAATGAGTTGTTACGATGTTTTTTGGCTGCAGTGAAAGAGAGTACCAGAGAGGAGACGAGATCGCGTGGTATGCGGATGGTGATAAGATTGTGAGGAACGAGTATAATCCAGCTACTGCTTATGCATTTGGTATTTTTCATTTCGAACTTCTCTTCGCGTGATTTTTTGGGGAACTACTAGTGAGCAGTTAGGTTTTTTCTCTCCGTGTAGAAAATTATGGACGTGGATGTTAGAATTCTGAATTGTTTTGTGGCAGATAGAGTGTTCGGACCGCATACAAATTCCGACGAGGTGTATGAGGTAGCTGCCAAACCCGTGGTGAAGTCTGCCATGGACGGTGTAAATGGTATGAACTCTTGATTCAAGACAATATTTGACAGCGGGAATGTACTGCCTTTGGCAGTGTCCAATTAGTAGCAATTGCAGAGTCATTTTATTTCTTCGATGGAAGCTGCTTTAGTTTCTACTGATGCATATAGTTAGTAGCTAGATTTCAATGGTTAATACGTACTGGTTATGTGTTTAGTGCTGGTGGAGTTTGCTGGGTTTGGAAGATAACTTATGATAAACATTGCAGGAACTGTGTTTGCATACGGTGTGACGAGTAGTGGTAAGACACATACTATGCATGTAAGTGTCACCTTTAAAATTAATGTATTGATTTTGAATCTTTGATATCTGGGTTTATACTTTGAAAGTCAAATATCTGTGTTTTATCTCTTCATCACATTGTAACATAACGTCAGTCATTTAATTCAGTAATTATGCAGATATTTATTACGGGTTATTGTATTCACGCTCTCTCCGATTCAAAACTATCTGACTGTTTAGAAATTGTTTTGTTTCAATTTATCTTTAGCTTAAGGATTTAATAAAATACTTAATGGGATTAATTTCTATATATTATTAATATAAGAATTATTACACATTTGAAAATTATGGTAGATATGATTTTTGAGATATTTATTTTAAAAATTAATTAAGTTACCATACATATTAATTTGTGATTGAATGACAGTATATAAATATTTTACACTCTCATTGTATGAGCTATTTTTCTGATACTTAATTATGTTTTTTTCCACCTTTTTCCATATCTCTTAATATCTTCACTAAGTCCATGTTGGTTCAGCCTATTTTGGGGAATGATAAAAATATATTAATGAAGCGACAATACTTTTGGTATTTTAATGAAGATAAGTTAGTTCAATGTGTATTTTCTGGTTATTGATACTATTTTATATTTTTCTTTGTCCTTGTGAGTGAATAACCTTTAACGGTGGTAGTTTGAACGAATTTGTTCTGTTTTCAATTTTCTAATACAATACATGAAAGCAACTTTCTTGTAAGCCTTTACTTTTTATATTATTTTGCTTGATAAAAGGTCCAATTCGTTAACAGAAAATAGAGATTTATTCATATAAAGATACCATGTATTAGCTTTGTTAAGGGTCGTGTACTTGACGGTGGAACTGAAACTTTTGATTTGAGAGTAGATCATTAGTTATCATATGAAACTAGCAGCCATTTTTAAGGTTGATTTGCTTGTTACATATTATATGGTTTCAAGTAGATCTAATGTAATTCAATATTGCAACTTTGTACGTTAAATTTTGAAATTCAGTACCAGGATTTGGGATTCAAACTTTTGGATGACACTGAAGTCTTACAGATATTTACCATACCATAATTATTGTTTGCCTTTCCAATTCATTCTTTCTCTAGAATCTTTTTCATGGTGTACTTTTATAAATTTATGTGATCTTTGAAGTTGTGTTTCTGATTTGCATTTTAATAATGATATTTTCAGGGAGACCAAAATTGTCCTGGTATCATACCGCTGGCTATCAAAGATGTTTTCAGCATTATCCAAGATGTGAGCTTTCATGCTAACTTAGTAAATGTTGATGAAGTCATTGTTATATGTGGGTTTATTTAGAAATACTTGTGTGGCGCCATTGTTATTCATTATAATATCATGCTTTGAACTTGACAGTGTCTTTTGTATCTGTTATTATCAATTTTCTATTGCTTTGTGTGCCATACTTGTGGCCAAATAGGCATCTACTTGCCATGCACACCGTTTATTCCCCCAAAATACATGAGTTGTATGTCTTGACTCTTGATAAGATATCTTAATCAGAACTTATTTTATTTATGATTACCAGTTTTGAATAACTAATTGCTTTTAATGCAGACTCCAGGAAGAGAGTTCTTACTCCGAGTTTCATATCTAGAAATATACAATGAGGTAAAAACGGAACAAATTGTGTTCACACTTCCCACCTTCTGTGTTCTGAACATGTCAAAACATATTTCATCATTAAATGCAACACTTTCGGCCTTACCTCAATTATATTTTCCCAGGATCTGCATTTTGAGATATTGCTGGTCACGTTACACTTTACACTGTCTAATATATGTCATCCTTTTCTTATTTGTTTTGATAGACGTTTTTCCTGTTTCTTTGCTTCTATCAGGTGATAAATGATTTGCTCGACCCAACTGGCCAAAATTTACGTGTTAGAGAAGATGCACAGGTTTCTTACTTATTTTTAGTTAATTGAAATTAAAATTACTTATATTAATTCTTCCCAGATCTTTAAATGAACTCCTTTCTACACTGTTCTCAATTTTCTTTCAATACGCATAACCGATATTTCTAGCTGCCTTTGCAACGTGTCATGTCATGTATAAGAACTTTATATTAATAGCTTTTTTGATAGTGCTAACGTTTCTGTTAAATTTCCATCAAGATAATTCAAGGACACATGTGTTATTGGAATAAAATCTAGACATTTTTTAGTTTTGAACTTTTCAATCAAATTTCTTGTTTTATTAAGACTAGTTCTAGACATGACCAGTGATTTATGTTGGTATGTGTTTCAGGGAACTTATGTGGAGGGCATAAAGGAAGAAGTTGTTTTGTCTCCTGGACATGCCCTTTCCTTTATTGCTGCTGGGGAAGGTTAAAGTTGATACTGATAGTTAAATTTTCCTATATTGTTGGTTACTCGGTTAAATGTTCCTTTATTAATTTGGATGTTATTTAATGGCAGAGCATCGTCATGTTGGATCAAATAATTTTAATCTTTTCAGCAGCCGAAGTCACACGATTTTTACACTTGTAAGCATTCTTGGAATTACCGTATCCAAATTTTAAGTCGAAGCAACATTTGTACACGGGGTCTAATTGTCAAAGGAAATATATCTACATCACAGCTTGAGGCCTTGGGTTTTTTAATGGCTATGTTGCACTCGTACATTCTGCTTAGATGGTTAATTGCATTTTCTGCATGCTGGTTAAATGTTTAATTTTTCCTCAGCTAATGTATTTGGATACCTGGACCTTGGTAAGCCATTTTTTGTTTCCCTTCTAACCTGCATTGTTATTGCTTTCCAATTAATTCGCAGATGATTGAAAGCAGTGCCCATGGTGAAGATTATGATGGAGTGATCTTCTCTCAGCTTGTATGTGAACATTATTTAGAATTTTTCAGACAACATGCACACAAACACATTGCCTGCTATTCTTATTTTTGTACTTGTATTCTCCGATTAGAACTTGATTGATCTTGCGGGATCCGAGAGCTCAAAAACTGAAACTACTGGATTGAGAAGGAAAGAAGGATCTTACATAAACAAAAGTCTTCTGACACTTGGAACAGTAGGTGTCTTTCATGTCCTATATTTGCTGTCTATTATTAATATTTTTTATGATTTTTTTTGTAGTAACCTGATCACTAGTTAGATAATCTATTATTTATCTTTTTGCCAAAGATCACAAATTCTACCTTCTGAAAGCCTTGGTTTTATGGTTTCAATTTAAAGGTTATTGGAAAATTAAGTGAAGGGAAAGCATCTCATGTTCCATATCGTGATTCAAAGCTTACTCGCCTCCTGCAGTCTTCACTTAGTGGGCATGGCCACGTTTCAGTGAGTTTGGGATTCCACTACACTTTTAATGATAAAATAAAATCTTTATTTGTTGGTGTACCTTTTAATTTTGCACAATTGTTGAGACATCTTGGTCATGAAAATTAATCTTCAAGTGGTTGTTAATATGAATAAGAATAATAGAAACTCCGTTATAACCATTTATTGTACATTCAACATACTCATCAATGAAATGAAGAAGTCAAGCTTTAGATTGTAAAGAGGAACTGGAGAAGCCCTATTGAAATGCACATCCTAGTCGATCAGTTTGATGCTCTATTTTTATTCTTTTGAAAAAGGTTTCAGACCATTACTTACTCATTCTATTACTATACATTAAATTTGGCTGCCTAATTGCTGTTGACAGTCTTTTGAAATAAAGGCTTCACACAATTATGACATGATTTTGTTTTTCTGAAAATTGTGGTTAAGTAGTAGTTTTGTGATTTTAAATTTATTATACTAAGCATTATACATCTTTTTATCATTTGACACATTTCAAGATTTTGTTGTTTATTTTTGTTTTTGTATTTTATGATTTGATACGATCTATGATTCGGAATTAGCATGACAATTTCAATTTGAATCCCAATTTATTGCAATAGACTCTTTAAATAGGGCATGGTCTTTTGAAACTATTTCCTCTCACTTTATTTACCGTAATGGATGTATTTGAAAAAAGTACGTCAGAATGTCTGCATGAGCACCATTGCACCATATTAATGTTGTCTTTAACATGGAAATTTCAGCTTATTTGCACCGTAACTCCAGCATCCAGTAATATGGAAGAAACTCATAATACCTTGAAGTTTGCTAGCAGGGCCAAGCGAGTAGAAATATATGCCTCACGTAATAAGGTCTGGTTTATATTTTTGTGTCACTGAATATCTATTAATTAGCCACATCAGTCTGGCTATTATTCATAAAAAAGAACTGCGTGACTATTATCATCTCGACGAGGTTCGTGATCGATTATTGAATATTTTGTTAAAACAGATCATTGACGAAAAATCTCTAATTAAGAAATACCAGAGAGAAATTTCGGTTCTTAAACATGAACTTGATCAGCTTAAGAAGGGAATGCAAATTGGTGTCAACCACGAGGAGATTATGAGCTTAAAACAAAAGGTTTTTAGTTTCCCCGGAATTGTTTCATTTTTCATTTCTTACTCGTTTTTTTTTTTGTATTTGTGTTCGAGATCTGATTCTAATTTTGTACAACTATGCGTAGTTGGAAGAAGGTCAAGTTAAAATGCAATCAAGATTAGAAGAAGAGGAAGAAGCGAAGGTTGCTCTTATGAGTCGGATCCAGAAGCTAACAAAGCTCATTCTGGTTTCATCAAAGAATGCAATTCCGGGATATGTAACTGAAGCTACCAGTCACCATCAGAGTCACTCTGTTGGCGAGGATGATGTGAGTGCTTCTTTCAATCGGTGTGAAGTGTGTTTGACTGTCTTTTTGAAATAATAACCACTCTAAAGTACAATTTCTTTGAGCTCCTTATCATGATTTAATGCAATATTTTTGTGCAGATTGGGTTTCTTGTTATAAATATGGCCCTATCTTAGTTCCTCGAGCAGCTCATTTTAGGCTTAGTTAGTTAGATATTTGCATTCTTAAATTTAGGACCGAAGCTGTTTAAACAATCTTATTATTAAATAAACTTTTAAGAAAAAAATTGAGCTTGCCTATATAGTAAGTCTTACTTGACCTGAGCCTATCGGATATAGGCTAGGCCATTGGCCTTCACAAGCAGTTTTGGCCAATTTTCATCCCCACTCGCAATATATTGAAGTGTAAATGTTTTTAATGAAGTGGTCAAGTATTTTATCCTTGCTACTCTTTTCTTCGTAATTAAATTTAAGCAAGGTAAATCTAGCGTCAGCATTGTCCATATTTCAAGCACAAATGGCGTTGTTCTGGTGAGGGGTATGTGATATAAATCATTCTTAAGCCTCTACGCTTTCAGGCTGAGTTGGTTATTCATAATTATGTGAATTAAGTATTTGTTATTATCAGAAAAATATCTTCCTTCCATATAAACCTAGCTTATTCCTTTTTTCTTCCAGAATTATGATGCCCTACGTGATGGATCTCTTTTGATTGAAAATGAGAGTCAAAAAGATGTTTCCAATGTGTCATCTGATCTGTCTCATGATGTTAAACATATAAGATCGTCAAGTAGACGGAATGAAGAACTCTCCCCAACTAGCAGTACCATCACTGATTTGATACAACTACCAGCGGTAGATTCATGTTCCCATTCCCCCTCAAAATATCTGTTTGCTTGTCTCATTCCATAATCTGCATGTTAAATGCCTCATCTGCGGGAACGTGTCACAGTCCTGGCTAAAATAATGCATAGAGAAGTTATTAGAGGGCCTATCAAAATTTCAAAAGCTAGTTAAAGCCTCAAACTCAGCCGATGCCGTGATTGTGGGGTTCCCTTGTGACTTATGAACGATTTCTTTTATTTTAATGTCTTTGTGTAAATACTGACATAGTATCCATCGCTGCGATGTTTTTAAAAAAGTATTGCCTTTCTGCTGACTATTTTATCTCACAGTATTTTCTTTCTTCAAAAGTGGTTTTCTTATATACCTTTTTAAATCTCCTTTCTGACTACATATTAAATTGTAGGGAGGGATGACAATGTCTGATGAGATGGATCTTCTTGTCGAGCAAGTCAAAATGCTTGCTGGAGATATTGCTTTCAGCACCAGCACTCTGAAACGCTTAATGGAGCAGTCTGTAAATGATCCCGAAAGCTCCAAAATACAGGTATTCGGCGAAGCTTTCAAACATGTTTGTAAATGCGGAGAAGAACTAATAATGTATTTTCGATGCTTTAATTTTTCCGTAAAAACAAGCAATACAGCATCGTGGCGGATGTGCCAAAAATTGCGACGTATTGAAATCATGTGTGTACCTCCTACTTTACGTTTCTTATGGCAGCGAGAATTTAGCTTGGGAAGTTAGCAGATTTCCAATGCAGAATGCAAAGTTGGAGTTGAAAGCCCTTCTGCCACTCCTTCCTTCTTAAATTATTTTATTCACTACTTATTTCTACTATTTCAAATTTATCTTTATTGAAGTTTTGAAGCACGCTTCTTTCATATATTGTGTGCAATATCGAAAGTTATGATAAAAATAAAAGTAAAATAAATTTTATTTTTTTGTTTATGCAATTCAAAAAGTATTTATAATTGTGCCAACACAATTTGTTTGACAAATTTTTTTTATAATATATCCCATAAATATGAATATACTAATATTACGTAATTAAACTGAAAGCACTGACTGCACATGTTTCTACAAACATATCTATGCAAATTTTATTGAAGTGCATCGATGCTCCACGTTACAACAAGTTCTGTACCTAGCTCTAATTGATATGACACATCGCAGATTTAAGTTTTTGGTAGAAACCCTTTATATGGAATATGTGAATTTCTTATTACAGATTGAGAACTTAGAACAAGAGATCCAAGCAAAAAGGAAGCAAATGAGCATTTTAGAGCAAAGAATAATTGAGAGTGGTGAATCTTCCGTAGCTAACTCGTCTCTGGTTGAAATGAAGCAGGTGGCAATTTTGATATTGAAATTCTTTGGCATCCTAATTTACTGGAAAGTTGTATTTGTATAAATGCAGCAGGTAATTTTAATTTTGATTTCTTTGTGGTTTTGTCATAACAGACAATCACAAGATTAAAGACGCAGTGTGATGAAAAGGCCTTTGAGCTGGAGGTATGTCTATTATTCACCATGAGTCATCAATTTATTTCCAGTACGTTGTACCCACTGATATTTTCCAACTAGTATTTTTCATTGCATTTTACAATTTCCATGATATATGACTTTATGAATTATCTAGTCAATGATTATTAGCTTATAATAACTTATATTTTTTAATATATCTCTATAGATAAAATCGGCAGACAACCGTGTCCTTCAAGAACAGTTAGATAATAAGGTACGTGTTTATCTTTTTGGTTGCTTTCTTCATCCTTAAAGTTGAAGATGCAGCAGAAACCGCTTATTGCTATGAAAATGTTGACATCCGTTCTTTTGTTATTTTTGTGTGGCAGTGTTCCGAAAATAGAGAATTGTGGGAAAAGGTGAAGCTGCTAGAGCATCAACTGGCAACAGTCCCTAGTGGTACCTCGTTAATGCTTACTGATCAGTGTCAATTTGGAGAACACATTGATGAGCTGAAAAGGAAAATACAATCCCAGGTAACTATTACTTCACTATTTTGAGGCCGCATGGTTAAAAGGATTATGTGCTTTCTACATCCTTTCCTTTGGTTTTCGTTGGACGGGACGGTACAATTACTTGGTTATTGCTTCCCTACTTGTCTGCATACTTCCTCTGCCTTCATTCCGTTAGTTACAAGTGATAAAATGAAGTATTATTATTTAAAATCAATTTTAAGGATGCTGTACATATTTGCAGTTACTAGAATCAGCAATAGTTAATTTTTTTGTCCAATTTACAGTTTTGGTTTGATTGAATTGCCTGACATATTTCTTCACTATTCAGGAGATTGAAAATGAAAAGCTGAAGCTCGAACAGGTTCAATTATCAGAAGTGAATAGCGGGTTGCATGTACAGAATCAGAAACTCTCTGAAGAAGCTTCTTATGCCAAAGAACTGGCTTCTGCTGCTGCTGTGGAGTTGAAGAATTTAGCTGGGGAAGTTACCAAACTTTCATTGCAGAATGCAAAATTGGAAAAGGAATTGATGGCTGCACGAGACCAGGCCAACACTCGAAATTCTGTTGTACAAACAGTTAATGGTGTTACCCGCAAATACAATGATACAAGATCAGGGAGGAAGGGAAGAATTTCAAGCCGTGCTAATGAAAGTTTCGGAGTTGGTATGGATGAGTTTGAGTCATGGAATCTTGATGCTAATGATCTGAGGATGGAACTGCAGGCTAGGAGACAGCGAGAGGCAGCTCTTGAGGCTGCATTATCTGAGAAGGAATTTCTGGAAGACGAGTACAGGAAAAAGGTTGAAGAGGCCAAAAAAAGAGAAGCCTCGCTGGAGAATGATTTAGCAAATATGTGGGTTCTTGTGGCTAAGTTAAAGAAAGAAAGTACTGCCATGCCAGAATCAATAAAAAAATGTGACGAGGAAGTTCATGTAGAAGATCTGAAAAGTATTGACATTGAAAGTAGTATTGTCCCCAAGGAGCAGGTTTTAGATTTATCAATACCAGAAAAGGAAATAACCAATGAAGAACCTTTGGTTGTTCGTCTTAAGGTAACACCCAAACTACGTTTATTTCTTTGTTTCTTTCAACATCGAAAATGTGAAACTGACTATTTTTATGTAGATTCTAAGTATTTTATAGTGTCAGTTGTCAAATAGCCATAAATTATTCCTTGACATACACATTTGGAAGTCTAGATCTCGCTCCCACATCTTTCGTTTGAAAAACCTAGGGTTAAATAAATTTTTGCTACCTCCAAAATTTACTCTGCTAAAATTGCTACCTACATATTTTTTTCATTATTTTTATATTCAATATTTAATAAATATGTGAATTTGTGGTAGCATACTTGTAATATATGATTAGAATGATTACTTATCAACACGTCAAGAGTAATAAAGTTATTGTTATGACCAGCTTTGCATATTTATTGAATGTTACCTATAAAAAGGCTGATTTTTTTTTGGAGTTTCCAATTTTATTATGGACTAATTTTGTATGTACCAAAATGTATTTAACTTAAAACTCAATTAACACAAATAATTATGTGCTTCAGACTTCTCTCAGTATAATGACTGTCCTGCTTTTAATCATGTGATTGACTTTTTGAATTTCAAGGATGCCACTTTTTTTCTCTGAAACAATCTTTTTCAAGTTCTCGAGGATCAATGACTGTCCTGCTTTTTTACAGTTCTTTGTCACAAATGTTTGGTACCAAGGAGGAGGTCTAAATTCTATAGCAATGTGCAGTCTGTAGAATTGTTTGGACTGTGCTACTTTTACTTTGCATGATAAATTATCTTCAAATTTTTGGGAGACTAGATCTCAGAAGGCATCGAATTACTTCAATTTTACTGTACAGTTATGTAATCTCTAATGTTACAAAAAGTTCAATAGGTTACACTTTTTTTTATTTGTAACTTCCTATTTTAGGCACGAATGCAAGAGATGAGAGAAAAAGAATTCAAGCATCTTGGCAACGGAGATACTAATTCCCATGTTTGTAAAGTATGCTTTGAGTCGTCAACTGCAGCAATTCTTCTTCCATGCCGGCATTTTTGTTGTAAGTCTTTTCCTACATTGCCTAAGTATCTTTTTTGCCTCCATTTTTTTCAATTTCCTTTGGTTTTACGACTATTTTCTGTCTGAATTACAACCTCTTGTTTGCCATTGCAGTGTGTAAATCTTGTTCACTTGCTTGTTCTGAATGTCCAATATGCCGCACAAATATTGCAGATAGGCTTTTTGCTTTTACTTCCTGACTCGTTAAATAAAGGTCTTGCGATTTTTTCAAAACCATATTAAAATGCTGTGCAAGTACAAAGTTATAACATGTTTTCATTTTTGTATGTTAAAAATTTCCAGGGTTTTATCTCATTGAACTAATATATCCGTGCGGCCACAGGTGCAATTCTTTCATTAGTATTTTGTATGTAGAACTGTTTGAAAGGAATGTCGATAATATCTCTTTTTACACTACCCTGGAAATTGTATAATAGGGGGAGGCCAAGGGGTGGGGAAAAGGAATGTAAAAGGGAAATGGAAAGGGTGTAAACAACACTGCTGAAGTACATTTGCACATAGTCTATCTCTTTTTATGTAATACAGCAGATTTTTTGTTGTAAATCCTGTCTTTTCTAGGGTTTCCTCCTTTTTCCCCTTCAGACATTTTGCTGTTTAAACAAAAATCTTGTGATACAGGGCTTTGACTTTACCCTTATTAAAACATGATTGCTAATTTTTTATAGTACCTTGATTATTTTTGAACCCATGTAGTAGAATATTATTAATTGAAATTTTCTAATTGATCTGTCCAAGGTTAGCTATAGTTTTTACGAACGCCAATTATACAAAACTATTAAAGTTACACTTAAAAAAAACTATCGAAGCTGTGTGCAATTTGTTTTGTTATGAAGGTTAATAATAATGATTGGTTAAAGTGGAATATGGATATGCCGGACCAAACAGACGTAGAATGCATATTTTCTTTTCGGTGAAGAGTAGTTCAGAAGTGTAATTGCTTTTTGAAATTAAGCTTTTTGAAAACTTCAACTTTAAATCGTATATGTGAAATGATAAACCTAAAAACTAACCTATAATTATTTAATTAATGAATGAAATAATATTTCAGAAATTTTGAAATATATTGAACAACTGTGTGAAAAATTATTTAATATGTAGTAAAATGTTATTTATATTTATTTAGAGTGATTTGTTAGTAATATATGGGTATAACTTACTAAAATTAGTTTCACCATTTCTTTGACGTTTATTAATTATAGACTTTAGCTTTAAGTATTAAGCTTTTTGTTTATCATTCCGAGTTTAAAGTTTTTGGTTAAGATTTATCGTTAATATTTTTTATTTTTTTTTAGCGTCTTAGTTCTAGAGTTTTATTATCATTATTAATTTGTATACATCTTTTCCATCAAATCTTTCTTAAATTATTTTATTATTTAAAAAAATATATATTAAAAATTAAAGTTGTATATGCTAAATAGATATGATATAACTGAAATTGTACCGTCAAATACGAGTTCAGTTATTTAAAAAAAAAAAAAATTGTTTTCCAAATATACGAGTTTAATTATCTACTATTTAAAATCTTCTTTTACAAATGATTAGCGTGTGCACGTATTTATCATATATAATTTCTTTGAAAATTACCAAAATCGTGAATGCAATAGGTGATTTCTTTGAATTGAATTGTACTCCCTGTATAATTTAACCAAATACTGAAATAAATAAATAAAAATTGCCTATTTGCGGAAATTTGGAATAAAACTACTCTACTTTTAGAAAAAAAACAAGTTTATATCTTGTTTAGAAAATGGGTTGAGTTGGTTGATACAAATTTGTCTTCAATTAGATAAAATGACCGAATTGTGCTGTAGAAGAAGAGACATAATGCCTTGGAAAAAAAGGTCGTTCCAGAAAACTTTTTTCAAAACATGTTTCATGTGTTCTGAAAAGTTTCTTCAAAAAGCTCATTATTAAAGGTATAAGCGTCTTTCAGATATCCTATTCATGAAAACTTATTTAAAAATTTATTTCATGCATTTCTGAAATTTAATTCTAGAAATTTTATTTCAGAAATCTCCCTTTGAAAATTATAAAAATCCCCTTTCATGAAAGTGTGTTATGAAAAATTTCCTAAACGAGTAATTTGAAATTCACTTTAAAAGAGGATAAAATGGTTATTTTAAAATTATGGGTTGCAGTAAGAAAAAGTCTACAAATTCTTTTAATGATCGTTTAGACAACTTTAAGAAAGTGAGAATAGAGTGAAAAGGGTAAATGCTGCGCAATAATGTGTTTACCTATATTTACTGAAAATTCAAATAATGATTATATTAAACACTAAAGCCTCTAATCATACAAATTAAACATAATATCTCATGAATTCGGAAGACTAAAGAGTAAAATTTTTAATTAGAGTATAAAAAAAAGTGTACCCCAAATTAGAGGATTAAAACAAATTTTAAATATTTAATAAACTTTCAAAAATAAATGTTAAATAGATCATTGGTTTCTCTATATTTAACGTCACTAAGCTGGTTTATCTCAAAAAATAAAATTAACCTATTATATGGAAAGACTAAAAGTTAATTTTTTCAATTATTTAAGCTAAATAGATAGTGTCTTAATTCTGAGAAATAAAAATATATTTAAATTTTAAAAAATATTGACACCTGTTTCTGCAAAATTTAGCTCAAGAAAAATCCTTTGCAAATTACATCTTAAAAATGTTTTACACAAACTAAGCAATGTTGTTTTTGTGGGGAAAAAATGGTAATTCGTTTAAACCTTGCTCATTGGGTCAATTGATACGCTTTTTTTAAAGTTGTAAGGAAGGATCTTAGCAGATTCAAGAGATTCTGACATTTATTTAAAAAAAAAACTCAATTCTTTTTATTAAATTTCGTTTTTATTCTGGTTAATTTTCTTTTATAGCATTTTTTATTTTGTTTTTATTTTAAAAATACTTCGAATAAAGTGACTTAAATAACATTTAAAAATAAAATAAAAGGTTATTTCAAAATTAATAAATAATTCATATTTTTATGCTTATAATTTACAAGCTATAAACATTTGAAATATTTTTTTAAACTGGATAACTTCACACTCTTTCAAAATTTATCCTCCCATCTAACTACTACTTTTAATTCTTATTTAATTAAATAATATTTTATTGTTATATATAGTTAGTAAAATAGATGTTTAAGAAAATATAGATCCATATTAAGAAAGAATAGTAACACATCTAATATACTAGGATAAGGAGAGTAATATTCTTTTATATAATTATATTATAACTCTTAATATTATTATTATAATATTTTTTTCATATCATTTAATTATAAATTTATTTTTTATTATATATATTTATATTTAAATTGTATATAATATTAAGAAGTGGACTTTAAGTCTAGCTCAATCCTATAAAATCGGTTCATAAAGTTAAGGATTGTAGCCACTTATATACCATAAAAGACTCTAATCTATAAGGATCTCCAACTTTTAATTCTTGTGGTTATCAAAATATCATTTCTAAATGGCGTATTTCGTTCTAAAAAAAGAAAAGGAAAAAAGAAGATGAAGTTTGAGAAGAGAAAAACATCAAAGAACAAAAAAGAAAGCTTCAAAACTTTGGAAAAAAAGATGCAGGAAACAAGACCCATTGCACTAAGATCTCCAGAAAGTTGTGGTTTCCATGAACTTTTAGTCTTGAACGTATACACAAAAACAAAAATTGCAGAAAAGAAAATAAGGGTATATGAATTCTATAACAAAATTTCAGAGAGTTGATTAACGAGAGCGTTTAGTTCTTTTTACCAAAGGAGGAGTAATTGAGGGAACTTTGTAGGGTGGGTACTCATAACTATGAATCCAATTGGAGTATTCTTCACCACCTTTTGCTTTTGGCATTTCCATAACTCCAACTAAACAATCAATCTCAGGATAAAGATTCGAAGCACTCGTAAATTGAGATTGCAGTTGATCATCTTCATTTTCAAACGCTGATTGCTGCTTATAATCCTGAAATGGATAACAAAGTTCTAAAAGAATCCTAATATTAATTGGGTGTCTTCTAATTATCATCTGTTTTTCTTTATAAAGAAGAATATATTTTCTAATTATCAGTGATTTCTCATTATAGAGTTGAATAACCTTTATTTTGTCTTTGTGTGTTATGATTCTAGTATTCAATTATTGATTTTTTTTCCTCTTTAGTTAAACTTATGATGAGTGTATACTACTTGTATATATTTTAGGATAATAAGAAAGAGAGATTTACATTCTCATATACTTTGTCTTTCTTTTACTCTTTTATTAGTTTTTGTTCTCTTTCATCTCTATTCTATTTTATAATAAAGTCGCTCAATTAAGTATTAAGAACACTTAAAACCTAAATCAATATTATAAAATTTAAATCTAAGTTAATATTATAAAAAAAAATTATCTATTAAGAAATGTACTTAAGGACTGAAACTTCGTACTTATATTATGTGGATCGATATTAAATTAAGTAAATAACATACCTTAGAGCAAGCATTTGATGCAAAAGAAGCATCTAAAAGGTCTTCCATGCAGTAACCGGGAATGGTCTGAATCAAGTACTCAGATATGCTGCTTGTTGGAACCGAACTCGAGTCACAAGTTACTCCTACCGTGCGAGAGGAACCAATATTTTGGTTTGAGAGTGAACTTTGTGCAGTTAATTTAGAATTACGAGAGGTTGTTATTGTTCTTTCTTCGGTGGTGGCACCAAGCTTTATTCCAGTGAGAAGAAATCTGTCGTGTGTTTTGGTATGTTCGTTGGCTCCATGAACGGAAACGTCACATTGTCTACAAAGTAGAGCTCTGTCCTCTCTGCAAAACACATAAGCACGCTTCTCCTGCCAAAGAATTTAAATAACGTGAGCCGTTTTATGCTGTCGACGAGTACAAGAACTCGTGGGAAAAAATTGATTATAAACCTGTGTCAGATTTGGTTTTTCAACAATATGGGACTAGTTTAGTGCTTCAAAACAAAATTAGAGATAAGGGAAAGAGAGAAGAAGTGAGTACATGACAGATATCACAGAGAGTGGTGGCTTTGGAGGTGGGGTGGTGGAGAGAGAAGCGTTTGTGTTTGTCTGCGAGCTTGTTGGCATGGTGGATGCTGCTATCACAAGCATGGCAGAGAGCTGCTTCATCTGAGGGGCAGAACAAGGAGGCCACTTCTTTGTGACACACATCACACTGGATCTTCATCTCTGCTTTCTGCTGTGTTGTGTTATGTCTATGTTGTTGAATGTTGGATCAAAGACTTTTGGTTTGGTTTTGTTTTGAGTTTTGAGGTGAAGAGAATAGAGACAAAAAAATCATGGGGTTTTTTTCAGTTTCAACATCATCATGGTCCAGAGAAAACAGGTAGGGGTATTAAGTGTCTTTTCTGAACATCTGAAAGAAAACTCTGGATTTCTAGACATGGATGTATCAATAACTATCTTTTCTCTCTCTCTCCATCTTCTGTGTTTTTCTCTTTCTTTGAGTAAAGTGGAAGTGACCAACTACGCCTAATTTATCTGTTTATTATATAAAAAAAAAAATCACTCATTCTCTCATCTCATAAACTATTTTGGTGAACTAATAATACACATAATTTTAATTTTTTTTAAAAAAATCTTTGCTGTAACTTGACATGTCAGTCTATTATTGTTAAAAAAATATATAAAAATATTGAAAAATTAAATCAAAATTCATATTTTAACAAAAAAATACAAAAATATTCTATATCTATTTATAAAAAATTCTAAGAAAAAACTAGATAGAAGTCTATTATACCAATAAAATGATTTTATATAAATAAACTTTAAATTAACCAACTTATCAACATACGCATCCCTTCACAAAAAATAAATAATTCTAAATCTGATTTTTCTACCGTAATTAAAATAAATATTTCATCAACTAAAAAGCATTCATAAAACATTAATACTAATAATAAACACAACCCAAAAACAAGGCATAATCATCATTCAAACCGAGTAATTTAAACGACTTCTTCCATAAGATACAAAATCTAACTTTTAAAGTTGTATGGAACTTTATTATAAAACTCTTAAAAAATTACTCAAAAATCTACCCTTATATCACAAATTAATTTTGTGAAATTGCATTCAAAATTTAGCATCACTGATTTAATCCATCACTTCATTATTAATACATGACAGTTATACTGTCGATCTTGTACAACAAGTTAATTAAAGACTATGATAGATATAATTATATTTATTTATATAAAAATAATGAAAATATAGGCGTGTGTTCATAATTTTGTTACCCAATTAAAATAATAATTATGATAATAAAAAAATACAACCACTTACGTGAATAGAAAAGAAATAATGTTATTACCCTTGTAACAATTAAAATAACAGTATCTTCTTTGTTGATTATTAATATAAATTATTTTATAATATAATTATTTTATGAATTGTAATAGCACGTCTTTATGCCTTTGCCAGCTACACATACAGAGAGGAGTGGGGATGCTGCAGCGTTGTCAGCTTCTGGAAACCCAAGCCGCCAGAAATTATATTTAACACTGCAAACACCAATTTTATGAAATATTTTAAATTTTTCTTAAAAGTACACTTTAAATTTAAATTTAATTCAAGATTATAAAATTAAATTTTAAAACACAGTTTATATATATTTTTATATCATAAATTTATTTTATATCTAATTGATCGGATCACTTTTTTTTAACTCCTTTACTCTCTGTCTTTCTTTGGTTTCTTATTTAAGTCAACTTCTTCTTTCTTCTTATATTCTTAGTCAAAATATATCTTTTAAAAAGATGCTTTAAAGTAAATATTTGGTGTTTGGTGATCGGTATAATTAATAAGTGACAATTTTTTTTTTTGAAAGTTATAACTATTTATTGTCTAATAATTATTATTAGATTGAATTAAGATTTGAATTATTAACAACGTATTATTTAATATTATTTTCTTCGTTAATCTTTCTCTAATTTTAATACATATTAATAATATCCAATAGAACCGAATACTAAAATTCTTAATTTTGTCTAATTTCGACTTATATTTACATATGGATATTTTGTTAACCTTATTATTTAATAAAACTTGTTTAGGTTGAAGATTTGCCTTCTGAAAAATAAAATTTATAATGTGAAATAACATTATTATGTTCAAAAAATGGTCTAAATTTGATTTTGTGGAAGTTAAATTTTAGTCGGATATTTTTTATTATTTTTCATTAATTTATAAAAATAATTTTTTTTACTGAAATTCGACTATCTAGAAACGAAACGTTAAAAAACGCTGCTTAGAATTATAAATTTAATAATTTAATTTTCAAGGATTTCTAACATCCTGGATGACATTGTTGACATCTGATAATTCAATTATCTAAAAATCGAATTTCAACCAAATATTTAATATATTAATATTATTTTAAATTAAAAACTCGATTTTTCAATGATCAAATATAAATAATGAAACATGTGAAGTTTTTTCGTATTAACACTTGTTTGGTAAAGTTTTACGTCTTTTTTCTCTGGGAGCTTCCTTCATCAGGTTCGGTTAAAATTAACATTGATGGGACTGTTAGGGGATATCATGGTCTTGCTACTTGTGGAGGTATTTTTCGTGGGAGTATGAGAGAATTTATTGGAGTTTTTTCTGCGTTTCTTGAAGTTCAGACTGCTCTAGTTGCTCAGTTTTATGGGGTTATACATGCTAGGGAGGAAACTCAAAAGATGGGGCCTACTAATGTCTCGTTGGAATGTGATTCTGCTTTGGTTTGTGTTGCGTTTACTACTAGGACAAATGTTCCTTAGATGTTTCGTAATCGATGAAATATTTGTCGTCTTAATTACTGTGGGGAAAAATTAGGTTTAGGGTTACTCATATCTTTCGTGAAGGGAATGCGTCTGCTGATAAGTTGACTAATTTATGATTTATTCATAGAGAAATTTGTCATTAGTATAATAGGCTTTCATCTTGTATGCTCTTAGAATTCTTTATGAATAGGTATAGTCTACCTATGTATCGTTTTTGTTAACATATGAGTTTTGATTTAGTCTCCGTATTTTTTGTAATAATATTTTTTTCATGATGACAAATGATTGTTGTTACTTAAAGTGTCAGCCTAGGTGAGATCTTAAGTTGCATAGTAATACCTAACATGAAAACTTTTATTTAAAAAATATAAATAATGAGCAATGTACTTTAATAAATAATGTTAACACAAATTTATTTAAAGATTTTTTGAAATAAATTTATTTAAAAATAAAAAAAAAATTAAGAATTTTAAATGAGGTATATTAATTTTTAAACTTTAGCTATATTTTTTCACTATAATAGAATATACGTCACAAATTAAACTCAAAAGTTATTGATAATGAGATTTTGAAGTTTAGATTCTAAAAAAGGACAAACCAGGTTCCAAGAATTAGCCATAAAAGCAATCTAAAATAAAAATAAAAATAGTTAAAAGATACATCATATAAGCTTAAATCTTATAAATTATAACTTATTTATTAACTCACGTCACTTAAAGATTTTATTCATGTCTTCATCTTTAATAAATCAACGAAAATATATAATTTATAGTATTCATTTTTGTTTTCTCTTATCCTAATTCCAGGAGTAGCTATAGCTGTTAGCTTTCAATCACTTTCTGACTTAATATTTTTTTGTTTAATATATAAAGTTTATATATTTTTTTCTCTCAATTCAAATTGCTCCATTTCATGAGTCAATCCCCAAAATTGCAAGAAAATTAAAATAATTCCCGTTCTAATTTTTATATAAAAGTGGAATATTCTAGTAAGAGAAATACCTCATCAATATTATTATCAATTTAACAAATCTTTTCTAAATATTAAGAATAAATATTTTTTTGTCTTTGTATTTTTATATAAAATTAGTTTTTGTTTTTTTAAATATTAGATATTTTGGATACTTATATTAAAAAAAATTATTATACTAAATCATTGTTAGTTTTTTCTTTTTACATAATAAATAAATTTTCAATATAAAATAGAATATTAAAATATTTTTTTAATATGAATGTTGTAAGGATTGAGAAAAATAGTCTTAGAGTAGAAGTGGTAAAATTAAAATGACACCTGAATTTTATTATTAAACTTAAAAGAACATATAAATAGAAATTTTGTTATTCAGGTTTCATTTTAAAAAGAATCACCATCTCTCTAGAAAGTTCTTTTCCTTTCCTCTTCCTTCTTTCTAAGATTCTGACTTCCTCGTTCATCAGTCCGACGATCAGAGTCCACCATCAGACTCCTGGCAGTGAGTACTACAAGACTGCCCGATCAGAATCTCTGTTAGAGTAAGTTCATTTTTGCTCTTCTCTTTGAGTCAAATTTGGAACTTGTTAGGTTGTTTTCTTCCTTGCTTGCATGTGACCCTTTTAGCTTCAGGGTTAATCTCTGTTAGCTCGGGGTCTTAGTGATATAGTTAGATTTTTTATTAGGACTCTGTGATACAGGTTAAGTTACCTTTGGGTTCTTGGTGGTTTTGGAGCTCTTAGTGAATATCTACTAATTTTCAGGTAAGGGAAGCT
>Ga0123342_1000107_pt1 | contig 98518 bp, 33 predicted proteins | sample Turbeawhitnodule_FD_89960 | JGI IMG/M metagenome (GOLD analysis project Ga0123342, IMG submission 89960) | Root nodule microbial communities of legume samples collected from Mexico - Turtle bean Mexico white nodule | ecosystem: Host-associated > Plants > Roots > Nodule | place: Mexico: Nepantla...
ACCCAATACAATTTTAAAATTTCGAAAATACCCTTTATTCCAGAAATCAAAATCCAGAATAGATAATAATACATTCTGCAAAAATAAATACTAAAGAGTTGTGGCAATTTCTCCCTCCACCATGCACCTAATCAGCTCTAGAAGATGACAAAAATACCCCTCCTAAATGATGAAAATAACCTTACACAAAAATGGGAAAAATTATTTTTGAAACTTTTATCTGAAATATTTTGGATTTCAATTTTCGCAACATATTTTTGAATTCTGAAATTTTTTTATCCAGTTTAGTTGTGTTCAGAATTTTTTTTCCAACATGTATTTTTTTATTTCTCAATTATAATTATTATTTTAGATTTTTTAATTTGGAATAAGGGTAGTTTTGGAAATTTAAAAAATTGATATGGTGCAGGAGGGTAATTTTGGAAATTTATAAAATTGATATGGTGGAGGTTAAAACTGATATGGTGCAGGAAGAATTTGCCTATTTTTAATTGCCCAAGGCCCACTTCTAGATTGATTAGTCCGAAGTGCAGAAAACAAAAGGCCCAAGGCCCACTGATAGATTCAGCAATCAGAAATGGCCCACTACATGAAGCCTTGACAACCTGGCACGCTCAGGATCACACACAACGTGACAAATTTCAATATAATTTTTTAAAGCAAACTCATAAAGTGATTGGGTAATACTGTAATAATTAATGTTATAATTAAATATAAATTAAGTGACTATTCAAATCTTAATTATTAATTAGGATTTTTATTTCATTCTTTAAACAAAACCATAGTTTATCACTTATTGAAATATACTTCTTAATTTTTATAGCAGTTATTTAATGTATTCACTACTCCCTTGCTACTTTTTATTTTGTTTGGGGATAAGGTGTCAATAGTTATAGCAGCTTTTTTTATACAATTTGTGTGATTTTTATAATTTTTAAAAAAAATTATATAATTGAATAAGTCTTACTTGTAAGGCTTTAAAATAAAGAAGCCAAGCACGATTTCAGTTTAGATAAATTTTCTTTTGTCTCATTTGAAAGTCGTGCAAGAAAACATATTTTATGATTTTTTTTTTAAAGCTCAGCTACCAAATCTGCTTTTCAATTCTTTTTTTCTAATTATGCTTGCTTGATTTTTTTATTTTTTAAAATCATGCTTGTTAGCGTGTTTTATGATTTTAAAAATTGTGCTAGCATGTTTTTTTTTAAAATGTTTTTTTAACTTGTGTTTCTTATGATGTTTTGTGTTTTTTTTATTTTTTTTATTTTGTAATGTTTTTTTTTTCAAAAACTAAATGAGTGATAATGTTATTATGAGGAGTTTTAAGTTTTTACTGTGTTATCCTTATATCATTCTCATTTGTTCCATTTATCACTTTCAATTTATATAGAGGTTTATTGTTTATACAACATCTACCATGCTTATAAATCTCAATTTCATTCAATCTAAAAATGAAAATTATTGATAAATATATACGAGTTCAAATTTAATTTGTAACTCTCTCACATGTATCATAAACAATAAAAAAAAATTAATTATTACTCACATTTATAATACAATAATAAAATGATGGATCAACTAGATCAAATAATAAAAATATATTTTTAATGTCACAGTAAAAAAATTGGACAGATAATGCCTTAAATATTTACTTCTCCTTACATTTCAATGTTAACGTATATTTTAGTGATACTATTCTAAATTTTTTGAAATTAGTAATCAGCATAAGCATAAGTAATCTCATTAAATAATTAAATTAACTAAATATTTAATTATTTTAAAAAATATTTTAATATATTTGATTACATTATTGTTTTAAATTATCTAAAATACAAATAATTAACATATAAATAAATAAATAATTATACTATCTAAATTTATAAAAATAAAAAACACAAAAAACCTACTTCTAAAAGAAAAACCAATTACGAAATAAAACAAAAAAAAATCACTACGTACCAACAAACCACAAATTCAAAAAAAAGAAAAAAAAAAGTGCTACGTTTTCAAAAAAAAAAATATCGTAAAACATACTAAGCCAACTTCCACAAAAATCAGAAAAAAAAAATAAAAAACATCTGAAAGAAACATGATTTCAAAATTAAAAAAAAAAGTGATTGATAGCACGACTTTAAAAAAAATATAAAAAAATTTCAAAATATATTTCTTTGCATACTTTTTTATTTTAAAGTGATGCTTGCAGATATATACTTGTCCACAATTGCATCATTTTTTAAAAATTTATGTAACTTTAAGAAGAAATTGCACTAGTCATGTAAAAGAACCTAGTGAATGCAGTGATAGAAAAAATGTTTTTTATTATAATGTAAGTGCCTTAGAAGGTAATAATAATAATAATAATATTGGTAAAAAATGTTTTTATTTTCACTTTTAGAGGTAAGAAATTTTTATCCTCACTTTTTAGTAATCTGATCTTCCTTAACATATTATTTGATTTTCAGAATTTTATTTCATTCTCTGCAATTAATTGTAGAAAACTTCTATTTTCATGTATATTGCATCAAAAGTGACCTAAGGTCGTTCAAAATTAAATGCTCTTAACTCATAAGTCATGGGTTTTGTCTACTAACATATTAAATCAAAGCTTTATTTCAGTTACCATTTCCAAAAAAATAAAAAATAATAAATGCAAATAATAATCAAGCTTTAACGACTAAAAATATTTTTTTTTTATTCATATCATTTTGAAAAAGAAAATTATGTAATCATTTTATCCCAAATAAAAAGGAAATATGAATCTCATATTTTTGGTTTGTGCCTTCCTTTTCTCAGGTTTGTTCTCTTCCCTGTACATTTTGTCATCAACACTGATGTTAATTAATTACAACCAATAATCTCATAATATGTATAATAACATTTTAATCAGTAATTATATTTTCACAATCCTTATTTTATAGACAACTTCAACTTTATTATAATATAAATGTTTAAATTAAAATAATAATTTAAAAAGCTTATATTAATACACTATTATAATAAATTTGTGAACTAGTTCTTTATAAAATAAGGTTATTGAAATATCATTACTCAAAAAAATAATATTTATTCCTTTCTTATAATAGTTTTGTGAAAAATTTCATTTAGGCATTTTTTAATACATTTTAAAACGAAATATTTGAGTTTTATATTTTTTCCATAAAAATTGGTTCAGTCAATTCAATTATAAATTCAGTAAACTAATAATGTATTCGATTACTTGTAGGTAAAATGGGAGTCACTAAAAAAAATTCAGATCATAACATATCAATCAATTTTTACAAAATATTATTTATAAAAAAACGTTATTATGTTTTTAAACTTAAACATAAGTCTTATGATATATCGATGATTAATCTTTGTAATATTCAAAACATGATTTTTTTTAAAAAATTATTCATAATATAATAGACTTTCATTTAGTGTGTTTTTAAAATTATTATATATGGTTTTTGTTAACATATGAGTTTTTGTTGTAGTCTTCCTATATTTTTGTTTTTGTTTTTTATTTATTTTTAATAATATTTTTTTTATATGATGATAAATGATTGTCAAATAATTATTATTATTTAAGGTATCAGCATAGCTGAAATGTCAAGTTGCATAAAAATATTTAACATAAAAAAATTTATTTAAAAAAAAAAATCTATATACTTCATATATTGAGTAGCACATAATTATATAATACTCTCATGCTATTTTTTTTTAAGATTCATAGAATCAAATTTAATTTTTATAATCACTCTCTCCTATAATTTAGGATTAACTTAGTGTCTGCATGAAAAAAAAAAAGATACAGGGACACCACCATTTTTTTAAAAAAATTATTTTATTTTTAATTTATGAAGTTTAATTGGAGGACACAATGTAGTTAGCACGTTGTTAAGATGAGATTTAAGGGAAGTAGTATAATTAAATAAGTTGTGGTCAAAAGATTAATTTACAATTTTCATATAGAAAAGTATATGTCTAATTTATTGTAATTTTATTTCTAATATCTAAAATCCCATTATTGTTAATGTGGTGAAGGAACAAAAGAAATAGAATTAAATTAACAGGTTTTTTAAAGTTGACTCATTATCATATGATTAGAGTGAGTTGTGTGTCACTTTCATATGTTTCAAAGGTGATTGTAACATATATTTTGATTATGTTCATGAGTGTTACGTGTTTTCAATTTTAGTGTGAAGCACCCAAAAAAGCCTCAGCATAACCCTCAATTGAATAATGGACTTTCATTTGAGATGCAAAAATAGAACATAGAGAATCATTAAACAACAAATACGTGGCAAATCATAGCTGTCTCATAAGGTTTATCAGGCAAATCATAGCTGTCTCACAAGGTTTATCTATAAACATTCTTATACTTTATCTCGTATACTTTATGGTGATATATTTTATTTTTAATATAATTAAAAAGTTACAATTTTAATATAAAACTTTAATTTCATATAAAACTTGTTAATAATTGAAGTAATTGAATACAAATATGGCTTTTAGTATTTTTCTACTACGTTTTCTACAGAGAAAATAAAAGTTAATATGTTTCTTCTGGCTGCTTTTTTGCTTTGTAAATTTAAAAGTATTAGCAATTATTTCAAGATTAATTATATATTTTATTATTTTTAATAAATATATTATTGGATATCTCACATTAACTATAAATTATAATATTTAATAATATATAAATTGATATAAATTTTATTTTATTATGTTTAGTTAGATTTAAAGTTAGTTTTTTTAATATGATATTAGAGTTATTTACTGATTTTATTAGATCACCCATAAATCCATAAATATATTAGAGTTAGTTTGCACCCACTTATATACAATGAATTGTTTTCATCTCTCTCCAACAAACACACAAATTAACAATTTCAAGATATTGAAAATGATGTCATAAATCACCTAATAAAAATTTTAAACTTTTATAAATATATAATTTTAATTCACAATATTAAAAAATATTAAGAATATGCCTAACTAGAATTTCAAACTGTTATTAAATTAAAATAATATTTTATTTTTATTTTCATATATGAGTTAAACCATTTTTTCTAGTAGTTAGAAATCCTTCTAAAGCATTTTTAAAAACTCCCCAATCAACCAAAATTCCTCATAAATGTCAGGGGTCATATGCTTATATGCTTGAAAGGACAAACTGCGACAAACACTGGTAAAATAAACACAAAAAAGGACCTTTCTCTTTAATAATTCTTAACCAGAATAATACTAAAAATAAAATATACAAATATTTATTATATTGAATCCATTATTTACCCTATTATAAATTATGCATATTTTTTTTTTCTAATGTGTAGCTTCAATATTATTTTATCATATTTTTAAATTAAAAGTGGTCAGCCTACAACCATTATTCTTCACTTGTGATTGTGGGTTGAAATTATGGAGCTTGGGGACAAGTGAGTGAGGGAAATGGTCATGCAATAACAGTTGTCGAAACAAATACAACATTAAAATTTGGTGGTGTCAAGTTCTCTTAAAAAAAAAATATTTAATGATTATAATATATTATCTCACGCAGTGTGAGGGGTGTGTTGGAGATCTCATATCGATTAAAGATGAAAACAATTCATGATATATAAGTGGATGAACACCTGAACCGATTTTATAGGGTTGAGTTAGACTTAAATTTCACTTTATAATATCCATATTGATCAAAAGGGAAGTGAAGGATAATTTTTATTTTGAAAAAAAAGAAAATCTGTTTGTAGTTTTTACTTTTTTTTCTCAACTCTCTAAAATCCTGAATGTTGTAGGGCAATAATTATTTTGTCTAAATTTAGATTGAGTGTTTCCTTGCAACCATTCACAAAGAAGGAATGGAAGTCACATCAAGATCAAAACATTGAAAAGGTACTTAATAGTCATTGAATAAATGGAAGAAAAATATCATCAAGAAATTCTATTTTTTTTATACACTACATCCTAATAGCTGGAATTCATGTGAATCTTATAAGAAAATTAAGAAAAAAAAATCAATTTTAGACGTCTCTTGTAAAGTAAATCAGTAGTAACTTATTAAAATCATTAAGTGATGTTGATTCGTGTACTTACTTTAATTTTCAATCATTAAGTAAAAATTAACAAGACTCGTCAACTATATATAATATAATTGTTTGTAGAGCATAATAATTTTACACCGTCACTTAACATAGCATACTAAAAGATATACAATGTGTTTGGTTAGAAAAAAAATTCATACTTTTAAAAAATATCCTAGCCTTTTAAAAATATTTATTAAATTAAAATAATAGTTAAAGAAATTTGATTTTTGACATTTGTACTATATGATATACAAAAATAAAAAAAGGAAATCAACGTACAATAAGATTAGTTATGACTTATCATACTCACAAGAGAAGGTATTAATCAGAATAATTGATGAGCAGAAAAAATATTTATCAAATATAAATATTATTAAAGTTTTACTTAAAATATATTTTTAATAAATATATTTTTCTACAACAAAATGTCTCTAAGTTATACGAAACTTTGAAAACATTTTCTCTAACAATAAATAAACAATCTCTCTTTTATATCTTTCATACTTAAAATGGAAATAAAAGATTTATTTAAAATGGAAATAAAAGATTTATGAAATGTTTAGTTTCTTACAAATTTGATATCTTAACCTTACGATTTTGGAGGAAGTGAAGAATCAATGCAAAATTTTATTCTTAAATTATTCTAAAGTGATGTGTTTTTATCTTTTATTTTCTTTAATCCATCTGGTTTTTCATTTTTCTGTTATATTAAACGTGACCGAAAGCTTTACGGCATGTTTTGTATGATCTATTAATTTTAAATTTTTCATTGGATTCATCCTTCCAAATTCAAGGAGAATCAATTATGTTGCGTGTTGTTCTTCCTATTGTTCCTTCTTTATTGTCTCACTCTCTATGTTTTAACTTCACGTGCGAGAGTTATTGTCTCCTCTTTGTTTATACACTATTATTATTAACAATTAACAATCACAAATAAAAAAATTGATAATTTAGAAGGAAGTTTTTCCAGATTCAATACTACATATCTAGGACGACTGACCGACTCGTTCAGCATCCGACCCATGTCGCCATCCAAGTAATAAAGAGACGGCCGTGTCACACGTAAGGCCGATCAATTCATAATGTTTAAGTCAAATGTTGACCAGATTAGCAAGGTTAATCCATTAACACAACCTTAAACGTAAACCAATTCACTTAACTCGGTCAAACAGTGAAGACCCATTAAGGTAATATAAATAACATGCATTTTAAGAACAAAATGTATGTCATTATCTACAGTACTCTGACAACCGAGTGTCGATAACCCACTGACTTGAGCGGAGTGTCTTCTGCAGGTACCATCTCCACCTGAGAAGTAGGGTGACTGAGAAGAGAGAAGCACAGCAAGAAATGCAAATGCATTAAGAAGTATTAAGAGTGTTAGACCGATTAAACACAAAAGTAGGAGTAATTTTTTTTAGATTCCAAACCCATTCGAAAACAAGATCTAAATAAATAAAAAATCTGAATGAACACAAAGAGATTTTTCTTACATGTCAAATAATTAAAACCTATAGGGATGAGCAAAGTTAGGTCCCACATCGTAATTGAAGATTTTGCATAATCTTATAACATGCACTTGATTAAGGATAATCTTATTTTATCTTCATACTTTCAACTTTCTTTTCTTGTAAAAATGTCAGAGAAAACAAGTTTTTCACTGTGTATTCCTATATCAATGTGCTGTTATTTTGCAATACAAGTTAAATTTTTCAAAAGTCAAAATTTAATACTAATTAGATTAATTGTGATGTAAATTATTATTTAAAATCAAAATGAAATTAAATTAAACAAATTTTTTATCGAGTACTTGTTATGGATGTTCTAACAAAGATGTGAAAACGAGTCCCATTTTGTTATGGTTAACTATGACCACACATAAATGGTTCCCAACCCATTGATTTTGTTACCATGATTTACGATGACCACTCATAATCAAAGAACCACCGTCTCTTAATAGGACCTAACGCAGCCACAAGATCATGGCCTAATATTTTCCATTCTCTCCATTTTTCTACCAATTTCTTAATTTTGAGACCAAACATATTAAAATGTATGTTACATGAAATGATGGAGCAGAAGAAAGGATAAGAGATTCACAACATGACAGCTGGTAAGAGTCAATGATCAGTAATACACGAGCTCAACTATGTACCAGTCTACTTTTTTGCTTTGACTCTTCCAGTGCCCATTTAATTGCAACACGTGGCAGGTGTTGGATTTTTTAATAATTTTCTGATCTGTGTTTTTTTTTGTGAAATTTCATTTATTGTTCTTCTCTTTCAGCTTTCAATTCCTTCACCAATTTCCTGAGAGGAAAGAGGGGCCTTTGCCTTTGGGAGAGGAAGAAAGGGGCATGTTCTTTTCTGTCATCTCTTTCTCTCTCTGTTCAGACAGACACAGACAATCTCTCTCTCTCTCTCGAATTATTGCTCCAAACCCATTCAGAGTACAGATGGATCTTCGATCATAGCGGTTTTAGCAGCTGGAATCTGCAGTTGCACCATGTGTGTTTCTACTGCCACCACTGTTGTAAATATACTATTATTTTCCACATAAACATTCAATTGCTCTGAAGCAAAGAAAAAATGGAGAAAGTCTTGAAACTTTCTCAGCCACCATCATTCCATTCAAATGGGTTGATTCTAAAGAGAAGAGTGTTGGATCCCACCTTTTAAAAGTGCTAAATTCCAGTATCAGCAACCCAAGAAAGTAAGTATAAAATTACATGCATGGTTGGTTTTGTTTATGCCACACCGGATCAAATAGAAATATAATACCTTAACATTACAGAGATGATAATAAAAAAAACAGTACTTGTTTTTGTTTGCTTGCAAAGTTGTTCACTTTTGTTTAATAATGTTGCAGCAGTGTAGGAATATATAAATCATAGAGAGAAGAAAAGAATGGTTATTTGTGGTCTGCGGGTACTGGGATGATTTCACGTGAGAGTTCTGGCACTGTGTCCGTGAGTGTTGCGAGTGCGGAGGAGTTTCGAGACAGCAAAGGCAACCACTTTAACCACGGTAAGTGTCTCCATTTTGATGGATCCCTTGAGCTTCCAAACAGAGCTCTCTCTTCCATTATTGTTTCCACTCCCATGGTTACTGCTTCATTCTTCAAACTTCAACCCCATTTCTTCAAGTTTTTGGGTTAGATGAGTGGTTGAGGACTCTACTCTATTCTACTCTACTCTACTGAGTCTACCACAAGAATGTCATGACACACGAGTGGAAGATAGAGAGGGTTTTGTTTTGTGGGTGTGAAAGTGAATGGTAGATCTCAAGACTTAAAAGTGAGTGAGTGAAACAGCTAAGAAAACCAAAGATCTGTCTCAACTCAACCGTTTTTCAGCTATAATTTAAGTACGTCAGTTAACTGTTAACCCTCATATGCATTAAAGTGTTCAATGGCTCTCATAATGGGAAACCAAAACAGTTGAAATTGGAAGTCCTTGCTTCGAACTTCAACTTTGGTTGGTTGGTTGGTTCCTAACATGGAGAGATCCTATGTTTTTGTTTTTCTCTGTGTCTCCGTGCTTTGTCTCTTCCTGTCCCAACCCGCCAGATCAGAAGACGATTCCCAACCTCTTCTGGCTCTCAAATCCTCCATTGACGTTCTCCACAAGCTCCCATGGCGACAAGGAACCGACGTCTGCACCTGGGCAGGGGTCAGAGACTGCTTCAACGGAAGAGTCAGAAAGCTCGTCCTGGAACACTCCAACCTGACCGGTTCTCTCGATTCCAAGATCTTGAACCGTTTGAACCAGCTAAGAGTCCTCAGCTTCAAAGGAAACTCACTCTCCGGCCAAGTCCCTGACCTCTCCGCCCTGATCAACCTCAAATCGATTTTTCTCAGCAGCAACAACTTCTCCGGCGAGTTCCCCTCCTCGCTCGCGCTACTCCACCGCGTCAAGGTCATTGTCCTGTCGCAGAACCACATCTCCGGCGACATTCCAGCGTCGCTGCTGAATCTCCGGCGGCTCTACATCCTCTACCTGGAAGACAACGCGTTCACGGGAAGCATCCCGCGTTTCAATCAAACCAGCCTCAGGTATTTAAATGTCTCCAACAACCGGCTCTCCGGCGAGATTCCGGTGACCGCCGCCCTGATCCGGTTCAATGCGTCGTCGTTTTCAGGCAACCCGGGGCTCTGCGGGGAGAGCATCCACCAACCGTGCAAAAACGGCAGCGTTTCGTTGGCGCCGTCGATAAGCCCCAGCCATCCGCTGGTCCCGGGAGGCACCGCGCCGGCATCGAACCGCGCGAAGCTGATAAAGATAATTGGAGGGTGCGTTGGTGGCGTTGTTTTTATCGTGGTGTGCATGGTTGTGGTGTGGGCGATTTGCAGGAAGCGGAAGACGAGGGTGGGTTCCGGAACGAGGAGCAAGGGCGGTGCTGAGGTGGGGGAGGGGGAGGGTGGTGCGGCGGGGAGTGGTGGAGGTGGCGGCGGCGACGGCGGGGATAGTAATAAAGAAGGGGGTTTTGCGTGGGAAGGTGAGGGTCTGGGGAAGCTGGTGTTCTGCGGCGGAGGTGATCGCGAGATGAGTTATAGTTTGGAGGATTTGCTGAAGGCTTCGGCGGAGACTCTGGGGAGGGGTATTATTGGAAGTACTTATAAGGCAGTTATGGAATCTGGGTTCATCGTCACTGTTAAGAGGTTGAAGGATGCTAGGTACCCTGGTTTGGAAGAGTTCAGAGCTCACATTCATGTTCTTGGGAGGCTCACCCACCCCAACTTGGTCCCACTCAGAGCTTATTTTCAGGCCAAGGAAGAACGTCTTCTGGTCTATGATTACTTTCCCAATGGCAGCCTCTTCTCCCTTATTCACGGTATCTCCCACCACCACTTTACTTCCATTACACTCATTCCTCAATAACTTGTTCATACTCTTTTTCTTACTCTTTCACTTTAATCTGTGAAGGGGTGATTTCTGTGATAAAACTATTGTTATGAGAATGCAGTTTGGTCCTGAAAAGGGGCGCTGAGAGTGACCTAAAAGATGATTATCTTTTAATAATGGGGCCTCCAATTATGTCTATGCACTAAACCTTTCCCTCTCCCTCAGATTTAGTTAAATAAGGACAAATGTTGCTGCTTTCCCTGTCAAAACTGTTTGATGTAATTTCAACTTTATAAATATGTGTGTGCTCTTAAATTGACAACTCATTTATAGTGTGACCCCCATGATGGTGTTGTCGCACTCCACCATGGAAACATTACAATGACTGGAATTAGTGTTTTAGTGTACTGCCATGTACTTCTACAGTCATCTCATCTTAATCCATCTCAATTATTTTTTTATAGGAATTAGTCGCTGTTAAATTAAGTCATGCATGTTTTAAATCTCACAATTCCAGAGTCTGTCATCAGTTCAACACTTTCTGCTTCCACCTAGCTATGGGATTCATAGATGGTAGAAAGTGGTTGGAAAGTTCCCCTCTGTTTATTCTTTATAAAATAGAATAACACAATTGAATTTCTTTCATCATGGTACCTGAAATATGTATTTCAACAGTAAAGATTTCGGTTACCCTGTCGATCTTGAGACTGGAAAATTCGATTTTTTTTTGGTTTTGGAATTGGCCCTTGAAGAATTTAGTAGCCAGCATTGAGCCCCTTTCTAGAATCCGTAATCCTTTTGTGGGAATTCTTTTCAAATATGCAGGAAGATGCTGGATAAACAACAGTGTTCCTCTGCAACTGTTTAAACTGTAAAAGTGGTTACATTATTCTGTGGATATCTGAAGAAAAGTGTTATATGTAAAAAGTTGAGTGTTTGTGAGAAAAGTTTAAGCATTATTATTCCTAGGGAACAGCCCCAACTTCAATTCTATTAGAATAAGATAATATGCTTTCTTGCAGAGCATTTAACAAATCAAGAAGTCAACCTTTCTTTATTGTGGAATCATAGTATCCAAGGATAGAAAGTAGTCAATCATTCCAATTGTCATTTTTCCTGGATCCTCACGCGTATTTCAGCTGGCTTGAAACTATTGTTTTTCTCCTCACATGCACAGTGCTGCTTACAATGTTCTATCACTGACTTGTATCTTGATAATACAACATATGTACGGTGGTAATACTAACATGAATGTAAAGGGTACAAATGTAGAATCCAAGTGATAATACCAAAAAAGTGAGTTTATCTTTGAGCAAGCCTCTAGTAATTGAATTATGCAAGTAAGACTGGCATATACTTTGCATTTAGCTATACTTCATCATCATCATCATTTTGTGTAAGTAATCCTAGATGTGATTGAAGCTGTTTGTATTTGTTAATTGAGCCTTTTGGAACTGTAAGAAAACCAAGAGCATTCTAAAGGCATCACATGTCACTGTGCATGGAACTAATAATAACTGAAAATTTCTGCATCTTAACATGACTCTCAAACAAATAATTGACAGAAGAGCTGTTGCAATGACAATTATGCAGGATCAAAAACATCTGGCGGGGGAAAGCCTCTTCACTGGACATCCTGCCTTAAGATTGCGGAAGATCTAGCAACAGGCCTGCTCTACATCCACCAGAACCCCGGCATGACACATGGAAACCTAAAATCTTCGAATGTGTTGCTTGGTTCTGATTTTGAGTCATGTCTTACTGATTATGGTCTCAGTGCGTTCCTAAATCCTGAATCAATGGATGAGCCTAGTGCCACTTCTTTGTTCTATAGAGCACCTGAATGCCGCAACTTTCAAAGGTCACTAACTCAACCAGCTGATGTATACAGCTTTGGGGTCCTTGTTCTAGAGCTTCTAACTGGCAAAACACCCTTCCAAGACCTTGTTCAGACGTATGGTTCAGACATACCTAGGTGGGTCAGGTCAGTGCGTGAAGAAGAGACAGAGTCAGGGGATGATCCTGCCTCAGGCAATGAAGCATCAGAAGAGAAGCTTCAGGCTCTTTTGAACATTGCCATGGCATGTGTTTCACTGGTGCCAGAGAACAGGCCTACAATGAGAGAGGTTTTAAAGATGATAAAAGATGCAAGAGGGGAGGCTCATGTCTCATCTAACAGTAGTGATCACTCCCCTGGTAGATGGTCAGATACTGTTCAAAGCTTTCCAAGGGAAGAACACCAGAGCATATGATTGGTAACTTTTGATAGCTTCATAGTTGAAACTATGCATTCTGATTTTTCCTGAATTGGTTATTGATTCCATGCATAAACTAGGCGATACGAAAATCATGTGGTAAAGACCTGCATTTTAATCTCTTGCTTTGTCAGTAAATGCATTTTAAAGCTAATCAATGGATTCATTTGTAGAGTCACCAAAGATTCACCTTGTCTAAAATTTTCAGGACAATTCTTTTTTAGTTTAGACCAGTTCTTGCTTAAAAGTTAGTCTTGTAGAACAAACTTTCCAATAAAAACATGGGGTTCAGATTAGTTCAGATAAGTTATTCAACAATTAAAAATAAATCATTTCAAAATGAATTCTGTTAACTTTTTATCTAGAAGAACATTGATGCTATGATGTAACTTTGCCTTTTTGGTGCAAGCATAAATGTGTCAGTCACGAATTGATGGTTGTGACTTGTGAGGTTGTCAATAAACGTTTAATTATAAATCACACTACAAATGAAAATAATATATTTTTTTTTTAAATTGAGTAATTTTGAAATTGTATTGATGAATTTTAAATTGGTTCATTTTAATTTATAGGTGTTAAAGGAACATTTTTCTTGTATAAAACTAGTAGTCATTGAGACATGTATAAACTAATAGCACGTAATTAAAACCTTGGTCTTTTACAATACATTTTATTTTTCCTCTTCCGGTTACAAGAAAACATATAATGCTATGAGCCTCTTTATTGAACAAAATTCAAATAAAACATAATTAGTAATACTTTTATACTTTATACTTTGCTCTCCAAATATTTCATATTTCTTTATAATTTTATTTTTTTTATTATTTGGGCAATTATACTCTTCAGACTCCTCAATTTATATGTGTGAAATATAAGATTTTTCGATGTTCAAATTAGTATTCAATATTTGATGATTGAAGATATTAAATGTATACTAATAGATCTATTTATAGAGATGTATTAGATCATCGTGTTGATGAAACTAAATTAACACGAATTTCATGATTAATTTCGGATTAATTTCACATTACGTATAGATTCTCTTAAAATTTCTATTTAAAGAGACATTTGCTTTCGGTTACCGATATAAGTATTTTGATTGGATATTATATATATATATATATATATATATATATATATATATATATATATATATATATATATATATATACGACACGTCTTTAAAGATGTTTTTTTATTATGTATTCTATAAAATTACGTTTAATAAAAGTGAATTTTTAAATTTTCACAACGTTGTAATTTAAAATAGTTTTTATATGATTTAGCACAACGCGTGTGATGATTTTTTATACCAAGCCAAAAGAAAAAGCCAGAAAAAAGCAGTGATGAGTTTGATGTGACCAGAGAAAAAAAAGTGATTTAGTACGTGCGTTTAGATGATTTATGGTTTATGGCTTTGGATGAATGGAGGACATGTGTTTGAAGTGGGTCACCAATCACTAACCTCCACAATTAATTAACTCACAATTAATCTAATCACAACTTCCTCATAATCTATTCATCACTTTATATTCTTCATGCTTCATTACTCTGAATCCAGTAATCTCATTCTAACTATTTTTATTATTATTTCTTCATTCTCCTACTATACAAACTCTCATGGGACACAATTAACAATCATCAAGGTTAATTAAATAATTAACACTTTTTTAAATCGAATTAGACTTTATTTTAAATAAATTTGTCATACCTATCAAAGATTCCCAATGACTTTAGCTTAATATGATGATACCTGGTAAAAGCTTTCGTTTAAGATTTAGTTATGTCTATTTTAAAATTTCACTTTAATTGGGACACGTCACTCATTTAATTACAAATTATCATTTTTTTTTAACAATTATAACTTATTAGGTAATTAAGAATGATTTAAATCCAGTATTAATAGATATAGTCTATCTATGTATCGTTTTTGTTAACATATGAGTTTTGGTCTAGTCTTTCCATATTTTTATATTTTTTTTAATAATATTAGATGATTATTGTTACTTGAGGTGTCAGTCTAACTGAGATGTCAAGTAGCATAGTGATGTCTAACATAAAAATAAATTATAAAAAAAAATATTTGAATTTTTTTAATCCAACTAAATATGGTAAGTTCTATAAGTATATTTGTTAATTTTCAATTCTCATATATATATATAAATTAATATTCTTATTGTTTATAACATAATCTTAAAGTCAAGTAGCTGACTTAAAGCATGTGATTCCTGTTCCAAAGACAAAGAACTTATTGGAGTAAGAATATTAAACTTTGAAGTTTAAATAGAACCTCATACCACTAATGCTAGAAAAAAATAAAAATAAAGCGAAATAATAGAAAAAAGAGAAATAGTAAAAAAATATTTTAATTTTTTTTTTGATTGGAAATAAATAAGTAGAAAGAAGATTATTTAATTAGTAAGAAAGCAATAGAAAAAAATTATTTTATTTATTAATATAATTTTATTTGTTGTCATAATAAAAAAAGGAAAAAGTATATTATATCATAATTGATTATATTTATTAAAAAATAATAATTTAATTTTAACAACATCTAAAACCACCATCATTTATCTTAATTTGCATCTTCAGGTGCTTTGAATAGAAAGGAAGCAAAAACAAAGCATTGCTACAAAGTAGCCTTCTAGAACCATCTTCATGCCATCAACTTTTGCTCTTACCTAAATCAATTATTTTGTCAGCCTTGCGTTTTGCATACGAAATTTATTATTTATTTATATATTTATCGCATGGATTAGATTCACTCACACCAAGTTTTTATTTTTTTAAAATAAAATTTTAAATTACTGATAAAATCATAATCAATATTAAAATTACTTGAATGATAAATAATAATGAAGGAACACATATTAACACATACAAATAATTTATCTTTTTTTAAAAATAATCCTCGATGCTGCCAACCTTAGAACACGTCTCTTAAATCGTATGTTCGTGTCGGACACATATATCGAATACCGACACTCGTAAGATATGTATCGGTGAAGTGTTCAATTCAAAAAAATATTTGTTGGATTTCTAATAATTCTATCATGATTCCAATACAATTTTAAGACGAAAAAATATATTAATTTTTTAAAACTTCAAACTTGTTGTATATTGTATAAATTTGTATTATGATTACTAAAATAAGAAACAAATCCTTTTGAAAAATCATAAAAAATATTTTTTTCTAAAAAAAATTTAAACATACTTGTGCACATAAATCTTTATTGTTAATTTATATAATTTATAATTATATAATATATAAATTTGTGTTCCGTGTCATATTTTAAAGATTAGATGTATTTTCGTGTGAATATTTGTACTATATAACTGCCAACTCATGATTTAATCAATAAATTTTTTACTATGATACATTCTTGATACTATATTAAAAATTAAATATACGTTAAATCTAATTTAATTTTATAAAATCGATTTATAAGATAAAACTTGCATTAAATTATATATTTAAATGATTTTCTACCAACGAATTGAATGAACACGTGGGCACATGAAAAAACTCATTGTTTTCGAATGACGAAATCCTCCATTAATTTTGTACAATAAAGCAAAACCAATTTCATGACAACGAGTTAAGCAAAAGAGTAAAAAACAAAGTTGTATGAATGATGAATAAAAACAGCGACAAGCAGAAGGCTCTCTCTTCCTCTCCGCAGCAACGTGGTTCCAAAACGAAGTTGTCGTGAATGTGAACTGTGAAGGAAGATGGTTTATTAGGTTGGTGTGTGTGCACAGAGCAGACGATGGTGTCACGTTGCCATAAAGAAGTTCCCAGATGTTAGGGACCCACTGCCTTTCAAATTGAGGTAATAATATATTGACAATTCATATTTTTATATAATTATATCATAATTTCAAATATTATATTTAATTATAAATTAATCTTTTATTATATTATTTATATCTAAATCTATCATATCAAGAATTGTACACTTATGAAGTTCGGACACTTCTCTTAAATGACGTGTTGGTATCCAATATCGGATACCAACACTCGTATGACACGTATCCGTGAAGTGTCCAATTCAAGAAGTATTTATTAGATTTCGGACAATTCTAATACGGTTCTAACACAATTTTAAAAATTAAAAATACATTAATTTTTTAAAAATCAAATTTTATTGTATAAATTATTATTATGATTATAAAAATAAGAAACAAATTATTGTGAACCAGTCATGAAAAACATTTTTGTTCCAAAAAATAATCTAAAACATATTTGTGTACATAAATCTTTATTGTCAATTTATATATTTCATAATTATATAATATATAGATCCGTATCCCCATATCTTATATTTTAAAGATTTTACGTATCTCTATGTCCGTGTTCATGTGGTATAAGTGTCCGTGTGCTACGTAGTTGTACACAACTTTCATGATTTTTCATGATTGTGAAAGTATTATTTCTAATCGATGAACACTTACCCAATCAACCCTCGCCTGTTCTATTACAACAACCTCACAACCCAAAACAAACCTATGTTTTCCCACATTTCTTTGTTTCAATTCAAATCTTAGTATCATGTTAGTGTGTTTCATTACATTTAAGAACTCCCAATATCAGTGTCTTGTCATAATCTTTCAGACCCCGACACAAATCTCATTTTAATTTTTCAATCTCATAACGTCTTGTGAAATACTGTTAAGAGACGTACGTAATCCCCACAAAACAACCAGTTTCTGAAGCAGACAACTTAAACGTGATAGTTTTAATAATGTTTTGTGCATTAATTCCCAAAGAGTTTAGTACAAACACTGTTTATAAGTAACTTTTTAACCAGTTAAGAAGATCTTTTTATACGTAGCTACCAAATAGTTTTACTCTTCATATGATTTTGCTTTGGCATAACGCGAGAATTGGGTTTTGAAGTTATCGAAGAAGGCTCATAAAACTGGCAATGATAAAGTTTTTTGGGAAGCAATTAAAGTTGCTGACGTATTGGTTAAGCATGGGCTTCCTCTCCAAATTCATACACTATTCTTAACGCCTTAAGTATGGACACACGGTTTGTATTCATTTTGTAACTCTTTATTTTGGATAAACATGTTAGATATCATGTTTAATTTTCAGATATTCTTGCAACATGTTTATGGAAACAAATGAAAATTCAACAAATAATAAAAAGATAAGTTTTTTTTTAAATAGATCGATTTGTCATTTTTTTTATTGAAATGAAGTTGTGTAAAGAAGTGGTGTAAATATGAAATAACTTTATTTCGAAGATGAAATCGTATAACATTTATAATATAAATATAAAAAAGTTGTGAAAACATGAAATGATTTTATTTTGGACACTAAAAAAAATCATGAAATAAAAACAAAATTTTAAAGACCAAAATAACTAGTTACAATAATAATTAAATTAGAGTTTATTTTAGAAACTAACAAAATTTTTTATTTCTAAATTAGTTTTTATTATTGTTAATTGGTTTCTAATTAGTAATCAAGATTTTAACTACCAATTATTTAGTTTCTAAAGTTGGTAGTAAAAACCTTGGTTGTTAATTAGATACCAATTCAGAAACTATTTAATAATAATATAAACTAATTTATAAACCATTTTTTTAGTTTCTAAAATGGTCTCTAGTTTAGTTACTATTATAACTAATTATTTTGGTATCTAAAAATTAGTTTCTATTTCATGATTTTCTCGTAATGGGAGATGAAGTCGTATCAAAGTGATACAATTTTAGTTTAAATTAGTTACACTAAAATTATGTCATTTTTACATAAATTTAAGTTTCTTTCACAATAAATCGTGTCACGTTGGTATAACTTTCTCATATCAATAATTTTTAAAAAACAATCTATTTACGTAAACAAGAGCAAACATTGAATCTCTTTGGTAAAAATTCCAAAAAGCCAATGTAAAACAATGAGGAGTTGCTCTCAAACCTAATGCAGGGTATGTTGTGAAATTTCCAAATCAAGTGAGGTTGCTAGTGACTAGCTAATCACTACAGAGAATATATGATGGAGGCTTCAAAATGTGTACATTTATTTTTTTTCTGTTTTGTTTGAAATAATTAAACTGAGTTTCTCTTGAATAAAGTATTGGTTCCTTTTGTTATGAAATTCCTTGGTAGAATTTTCAAAGTATTGGTAGATGAAAGTGCACATGTGTCTAGCCCAACATGGGAAGTGGGAGGACCTCATACTGATAACGATGATTAGTGCTTTGACAATTCTCAACACAGGGATCATAGAACTTGTAGTTTGGGTAGGATATTAATATGTTTTTTCTGTACTCGTATTTTAAAAAATACATTTATCAGGTATGTGTGAGTAATAATTTGAACACTGTATATATATATATGACAGAAAATACTAAGATTAATTATGAAAAATGATTAGTATTGTCTTGGCATAAATACCCCAACCCCAGTTGTTGTGCTTAATTTGATTAAGCATGTAATATTAAAATTGAATGGGAATGTGACTGGATGTTGTCTTGGCATAGGATGAATGTACTTAATGGCTGTGCTTTTGTATAAAATAACATTCATACTTTGCATAAGAAAACAAATGATAAAAGATAAATTAGCAGAAAAATTAAGCAGAAAGGAGAGGTGGAGTCCACAATGATCAGCATCAAATGCTTATTGGGATTCGCACTGTTGCTGAATTCCAAGATCCACAACCATCCGTTATTATCTTTTTTTTTATAATTTGTGTATAGAAAAAGGGAAATAATTTGAAAATAAAACTAGATTTTGCTTTTTTCCCTTTCTCTGCTTCCCTGTTGGAGGAGCTCTAAGCCATCTCTTGTCTCTCTCGAGAGGGGAAAGAGAGAGAGTGTGTGTGTGTCACAACGCAAAGCAGCGTACCCCGCAACCCAGAAAGAAAGTAGCAAATGCCAAATGGTAGTGCAGTGATAGCATTGTAGCGTAGTGTTAGTGTGTGTGAGAGAGAGAGAGAAAAAAAAAGGCACTACCGTCACCACAACCAACTAGGCTTCGGTCGGAAAGTTGCTACAAAAAAGGTAACTCTCTCTCTCTCTCTCTATCCACTCCCTGTTGTTCTGTTACGACACGTCTGATTTGCTGTTATTAGGGCTTTTATCGTTTTCCTTTGCTTTGTAGCTCTATAATTGACTCTCTTCAAGATGAGTCTTTTTTCTTTTTTCTAAACACTGACTTGGGTTTGTCTGGGATTTAACTTCAGGTTTTGTCTTCTGGGTCAATCTCTGCTTTTCTGGGATCTCCATTTCTGAGCTGAAGTTTGAATCTTTGGGCGATTTTTGATCGTGGGATTTTTCTGGGGTTGTAACCAAGTCGCCTTAATCAGCTAAATATTGAACTTTTTTCTCTGGGTATCTCGCCTTTGATTCCTGTTGGGTATTTCCTTTTTTGCTTTTTGATATGTGTGGAATCTGAATGATTTTGATCTTGGAGGGTACTCTGAATCGGTGAATTGGTGATGTTGTTTTGGCTTGAAGATGGTTGTTGGTACTAGTTGTGGCTTGAGGTGATTCTGGGGAAGTTGTTTGGTGAGAAGGGATAAGGATGGCAGCAGAGTCAAACGCTGGGTTTCACTGTGAAGATATAGATTCTGTTTTGAACAGGCGTGCCATATCATTTCAGCCTGGAGGTGCTATTAACCGCCTGTCAGAGATGGTTCCAATGGGTAATTATTTTGGGCTAAGTAGTTCATCTGGGATGATATATTCTGGGAATTCAACCATCATTAACAGTAATCCTGTCATGAGTCAAGCGGGTAACCCATCAAGTTCTTCGCTTCTTCTCGATTCGGTTCCAGGACTGAAGCATGACACAGGGTTGGCTGTTGAGTGGTCTGTTGATGAACAGTACAGATTGGAGGAGGGCCTTGCCAGGTAAGTTGTTTGTTTTGACTGGGTTAGGTCTTTTCAGCTTTTCCTTTAACCCTTTATTATGGCTCCTATGTGTTGCATTGGTCCATGGTAGCTCATTTTCACTTTACTTTCTCATGATGATAATAATTTCGGATCTTAGATGCCCATGGTTTTTATTTTTTTTGTCAGATGAAGCAATTGCAGTTGGCCCCCCCTTTTTATTATCAGTGAACTAATCATGCTGTCTTTCTTTCTATCTGTGAATTAAATGCTAAGTTTCTCTTATAATGATATTTTCAATTTTCAATTTTCAATTTCCAAATTTTGTTTTTATTTCGTTTCACACTTTGATTCCTAGTTATATGATGCTATCTATTCTTTTCTTTGCTAATTGCTTACATTGGCTGGATGGAAGTAGAAATGGAGGGGAAATAAGTTCCTCTCCACTGGTTCGGGATTTAGAAGTTTGTGATTTGTGTTGTTGACTAACTTATTCCAAATTTGACTACTCGAGCTTAATGGTTTTATTTGTTCATGGAAAGGGTATAATAGTAATTTCTCCACCTACCTTCTGTCAAATCCTATCCTCTTCGCCATTGAACCAATACACCATTTATGTTTTTCTCTTTTTTCTAGAATTACATGGGTTGTGGTGGCTATGCTAAATTTGTTGTTGTGCCATATATTTTATGTTAAAGAGCTGGTATTCTCATTATTATATAGTTTATTTTTCATGAATTGTTTGTGGTTCTTATTCCGTTTTGTGACTAGATATGCTGAAGAACCAAGTATCATGAGGTATATCAAAATTGCTGCCCTGTTGCCTGATAAAACTGTTCGAGATGTTGCTTTGAGGTGTAGATGGTTGACAGTAAGCACTTTTTCTTTCAACAGTTTCCTCCAATCTCCATTTTTTGTTGCTGCCAATTATGATACTTATATTTATGCCAAACTATAGAAGAAAAAAATTTAATTTGAAATCACTTGAATATGTTGTGATTAACAATTGAAAGTTGACATGCACAGTGGAACTTCCTTTTCCCGATGCATTAAAAATTTAGTAATTTACTTGTCTCCTCGGTTCCTCCTACACCTTAGTTTTTGGCATTGTTATAATGGCTCAAGTTTTCACATGGCTGTGTAGCTAAAGTGTTGTATAGCGACAATGATATCAGTGGTTTAAAAGGCAGGGTTTTAGATTTTGGGTGTTGTCATGGTAGCAGTTCAAGCAATTGCAGAAAAATGCAGGAAAATAAAGCTGATGGAACTTTCAATTGGGCCAAAATATGGTTGTTGTGGCTGCAATGGCCACTGCTGGTCACAATTTAGAACCCTATTTAAAGGTTATGTTTCATCTCATGATCAAATGGACTTTTAATAAAATAAACCAAGTTAACTTTCATTGCCCTTTACCTTTCATGTAGAAGTTGAAAAAATATTAGGGTTCTGTATTAAATTTTATACAGAAAATAGAAAGTTGTGCACTTTATGACCATAGTGTTAAGATTGGACTTGTGTACTTATGTAGCTTGCTCCTTTACACCTGTTATGGAAGCTTAAAGTATTGTTAAAATATTTTGCAGAGAAAGCGAAGGAAATCAGAAGAACACAATCTGGGAAAGAAGGTCCATAACAGAAAGGTACATGAGATCTGGAAGCTTGTCTACACATGCCATGTTTCTTGTAATTTAGTGTGTTGAAGCGTTTTGAAATTAATCATAAGTAATTTTCCCTGATTCTGTACTTGATATTTTATGTATTATGAAAATCTTGAATTCCCAATCTATTTTTTGTTAGAAAAAATTCAAAACATATTTGACCTCTAAATTTGAAGATGTATGAAAATTCATTTTAAACTCAACATTGAAAACTGAAATTTCTATTAAATTGTTAGTTGAAATAATTGTCTGGTGTATTTGAAGTCCCTGTATAAATAATGATCAGTAATATCATTTTAAACACCATCTGAGATTTTCTTTAAGGCTATTATGAATCCTCTCATTTCTCCCTACCTTTTGTATCATCCCTGGTTTTATCTATGCATAAGATCCCCAATACCAAATCCTCATTTTACGTGCAATTTGTTAATTAAAATTCACAAACACTTCCCCTTAAATATGTGGAGATTAGTCTAGATAGTAGCTACTGTGGAGATTAGATTAGCTGTTTTTTTAATTTCTTATGCGCCTTATCTGATTTGGTTGGACTAGTAAACTTGTTTTTAGTTATCTCAACTCAACTCAGAATTTCAAGGATTTTGTTGTACACATATGTATCCTTATATTAAGTTAGAAGGTGAGTGAGACTCTCTATTAGTTATGCCTAAGAATATTTATTCATATATTGTAAACTTGTATTATGAGTACACAACTTTGAAGGTGAGAATCTCAATTTGTTTAGATATTTTTGAATATTCTCTCCTTTATGCACATGCATTTCACATACTACCACTGCCCTATAGCAAAAAAGTTATCTCATCTATCTCAAACAGTCCTCTTATCTTTGTTTGTATATTTGATTTCCTCAACTCTCACTCAGTCCTTTTCAATTTAGCCCATGTTATTTCTATCTCTACATTGAATCACAATAGTTTTTTAGGATTTGTCGTAAACAACCTTATATTACCATTTAAATTATCTATTGTAAATCTAAAATAAAAATTATATATGCAAAGATATTTCTAGTATATGAGTAAAAATACTTACAAAAATTTTAATTATTTAAAAATAAACATTTATCATGGGCATTGCATACGCCAAAACACTAATTTCTACTATAGAATCAAAAGCTGGCAGTCGATCTCTCTAGATATAATAATTCCATCATATCATATTCAGTTCTCAAGTAACTTTTGGCATTCTCTTGGGTGGTGTAGTAGTATGTGGACTAGCTTGTTTGATTAATCCATTGCCCTGATCCAGTCAAGGGCAAGTATTGGGACATGGGGATATTTTCAAGGTAAACTGTTTTGGATTCTTGGTTAGGATTAGCCCATGTTTGTCCATCCTAAATTATTCCCTTGGTATTAAATATTTGTATTTTTTTCCACCTTTCATATGCAATCAAGGTCATGCTATCCACTACTGAAGAAGCATTTAATAACCTGCAGTAAGTAATCCTAACCTAAGCACTTAAAGAATAAAATTGTTAAATATTTTTGGATACCCTACATATTAAACATCTGACCATTTAATTTATTATTTTCTATTTTCTATTACCAATGCACTCGGGGTAATCATTGGCAAATTCCTTGTTAATGTTGTTTTTGACCAAACAGATACTGCAGTGTAAAATCAGTTGCCTTGAGTTCTCTCAACCTGCTTAACTATCTTGTCAAGGATGTTTATAACTCCGAATAATAACTAAATATGATTACGTTGCGTCCCATAAATGGGATTCCAGTTTTGATATATTGAATCAATAATGTCTTTAGGATCTAATGTTGATTGAAGAACCAGTATTCTAAAGTCCTGCTTCTTCAGGATAAGCCTGTGGAGTTAGCATCAAAGACAAATTTACATTCGGCTCTGCCCCCGAGCATGGCTACGTATTCTCTCATGTCACACCATATGGACCAAAGTCAACGGATACAATATGATGGTTAGTATATAATTTTTTATATGAAGTATCAATTAGTATTTAAGTTGTTATCATTTTCTATTTCTTGTGTGCAACCATATTATTCATTGTTTCTAAACCTTTTTTTCAGCTAAAACCAAAATTTAACTCTTGACTGTCAGCCTAAGTATCTATGTATGTAAACACATTTCCTCCCTGAGAGAAAAATATATTAACTGTTTTTAATATTTTTAGAGTGAAATTGATCTTTTTAAAGGAATCATTGAAAAAAAGTTTTTGAAAACAATTCAAATACTGTCTTAAACTCTATTCTCACATTGCTATCCTAATAACTAATCATGAATCCAGAAATTTTGATCAGTAATACGGATGCATCAATATCAAATACAATAATTGTAGAGTGTGAAGTGATCCACACGGTCTTAAGTTGTCCCATAAATTGTGGTGACATCAGTTCAATCCCCAAATCCAATTTCTATCCCCATTATTCCTTTTGGCAAGCCAGCTTGAGACTATCTATGCTAATCTAAAGAAGAAGAAAATTGTACATATTACCCTTTCTTTATCGGTGGCATATCTTTTTGGTATGCTACTGTGTAACTCTGTTCAGTTAATGTTCTGTTATATTTAGATGAAGTTGTGGTAGCTTTTAGTTATGTCATTGTGTAAGGTAAATGGAATCAAAAGATTTTTGTTTATCACTGTTCATATTTTAATATTTATGTACAAAACCCCATTGATTTATATTGTCAGCATGAAATAGATTAGTTCCCCATCGTCAGCTTTTATGGTATCTCTTTTTTTGTCACTAGAATCAGTGTCCTTATTTTTATCAAATATTTTTTCCTTATGTGCAATCAGGTATTTGTAGTCCTTTGAAGCAACTCATGCAGCAGAATGCTCAAGCTTTTAATCAAATCAGTGCTAATTTGTCTACTTACAAGGTAAAATAGCTCAATGGTCACATCACATGTATTAGTTTCTTTTTTTGTTTGTTTATAAATTCCATTGCAGCTGGTGATTTTATGCATTCCACTAGTAAAGAAAATCTTCCCGTTTTTAACAAATAATAGGCCTGAAATATTAACTCTGGCATTTCACCAGCCTCAGTTTTATAATGGATGGATAATTTATTAGTAATAGCAGAAAAATATCACATTCACATGGGCATTGAAAAGTCATCAATCATGTTACTAGAGTCTAGTTTGATACTCCATATAAGATGGCCATAGAATTGTTCTTGTCTGTCTCATTACTTTAATGCATAACATTCATTGATAATTTTATGGCTTGATTCATTTACATATAATTACATTAACATGTGATAATGATAGTTTTCTTTGTGAAACAGTTGCAGGATAACATCGACCTCTTTTGCCACACTAGGCATAATATTAATACCATTCTTAACGAGTATGTGAAGATTTTGAATTAAGCTTGCTCACCTTGCTGTTAATGTTATGTAAATTAATTTGGTTTTGACATCTAAAAACATTATGAAGTTGACTTAATTTTGTGCAGTATGAGAGGGATGCCTGGGATTATGAGCCAAATGCCACCACTGCCTGTGGCCATTAATGAGGATCTTGCTAGTAGTATTTTGCCTAATAGAACATAGGTGAGTCCACCAACATTTCCCACAGAAATGAAATGAAAGTGTTTTGGTGGTGCATGGCATTGAGGATCTCTAGGGATATCTACACAATCTCAGGACTTTCCTCACTTTCTAATCCATCATTCATCTTATTGTTCCCTCCTTTATTCATTTCTTTTGAAGGAAACCTTGCAACTCCTGTTGTACAAACAAAACATTTTCCTTGCAAAGAAAAAGGAGAGAAAATAGGAAAGCAATTAATATAACAATGGTTTGAGGTAAATGCACCGTTATTGATTCCAGAGTGCAGGTGTTTTTCTCATGCCATACCAACTATTTGTAGATCTATATTCTAGTTTGCCATCGACTTCAAATTTAAGTAATTATCACATTCAACGCTTGATACCTCTTCTGTAATGTGTGAAACTAAATCATTATTTACATCATTTGAATCTTGTATCTCTCTCTACTCATTCTCCTATTCTCATCATATCATTCATTCACATAACATTCTTACTCAGTATGTGAACTAAGATTAATAAATAAATAAAAAGTTATGATTTTATTTATTTAAATTTGCCATAGAAAATATTTTAACTTGAATGACCTAAAGATTATATGATTTTTTTTGTTAAACTTATAAAAGCAAAAACATATCAACAAAGTAATTAGATTTCGATGAATATATTTGTATACATGCTTTTATAGAAGATGTATAAAAGTTAAAACTGAAAACCAATTTGAGTAAAGATCAGATTTAAAGATAAGACCTGAATGCAGTGAAGAACACTATCTCAAAATAAGAAATTGGTAGATAAAATGAGTTGTCATTTTCATTTTTCGACTTTTACTGTGTATGTTTCTCTAAAAATTGCATCCAATGCGTATCTTAATTATTTTCATTTTGTTAGTTCTTATCCTGTTAAACAACTGGTCTTATCCCATTAGCTGATGTTGGCTACATGAATCACATCAATTTATTCAATTCTATTAAAAATCAAAGTTTTAGAATTGTCCCAAGAGGTGTCAGCTTCCTTGTTGAGACATCACTTTTCATAAAAAAATTTATAAAAAAAAGTTTTAGAATTATTCCTCGTCATAATGATTTCCTCTAAAGTTTTTTTTTTCTTCCTCTCTTCCTTTTTACAAGACTACAAATTATACAATCTACTTCCTAATCAGTTTAACTTGTTTTTTCATTTTTTCTTCAATCAGTACTATACCAGTATTTTCACATATATGACCATTTTGTAATTTGTGTGTGATCACACACCCATCTTAGCATTTTTTTCAGTTTTTCTACTCACTTTCTCATGTTGTCTCTATAAAGTTCAACATTCAGTACTATATATGAATAGCCAAATGTGCAGCAGTACTATAAAATTGTCTAAGTTTGATAAGTACTTTGCACTCATTCATAAATAACTCCTTCTGTGTTCCTTCTTTTTAATCATATTACTTTTCTTGTCTCCTTCTAAAATTGTAAGTTATTTTTTAGTGTTATTGTAGGTACCTTTGCCAAAACCAAGGATCAAATATTGAAGACCAAAGATAAAGATCAAGAATCAAGACAACAGAGAACATATAGGAATATAACAGTTGTATGTGTTTATCCGGTTCTGTAAGAACACTTTAGGTTGTTTTACAACAATAATTACCTTTGTTGGAAAAGAAAGAGATGCTAAGTTAAACTAACGGGTGAATTGATTTTGAAACGTTTTACAAAAATTAACCCTTTCTTAAACTTTTTCAAAGAAATTTTTTTATTAGATGACTGAATGCAATGCAATTGAGTGTGGAATCAAACTGATAAAGATTAGCAATAATAAGATAAAAGAGATAGAGAAAGAGATATATTATACAAGAAATTATAGTGGTTCAGATAATAACATATCCTAGATTCAATCTCCCTCATTCAATCTTAGAATAATTATAATCCATTGTTTTCATATATTTAATATAAGCACTCAACACATGCAAAATATATGTAAAACAGAAATCAACAAAAGATTAATTCATGAATACAATAAATAAATATGTTTAACCATTGGATCACACTAAAAGAAAATCAATCAATTCAACTTCTGAATGTTAAGAGTAAATAAATGGGAATCAATTTAGCAATATAAAGAAAAGATGTTATCAAAAAAATAAAAGAAACATACACAAAATAGCACAACACTTGATTCTTAAAGAGGGATTCACATGCAAGATTGAGCACCAATTAGATATAAGTCAAATCTACTTAAGAGATTAATATCACTTCTAACCTAAAATCTTAAAGCAATGTATTTATGATTTTTTTTCTTATATGTTACTCAACTTTCTTTTATCTAGTCAATGTGAGATTCAAACTCATAGATTACTAACAACAACTTCAATGGTTCTCTTTTTCACAACAAAGATGTAGTTGAAAGAATATAAAGTTCATACACTTCTCTTAAAATGATGTGTCGGTGTCAGATACTCATATCGGACACCGACACTCATATGACACTTATAGGACACATATCTATGAAGTGTCTAATTCAAAAAATATTTATTAAATTTCTAACAATTTTAGTACGGTTCTAACACAATTTTAAAAAAGAAAAATACATTAATTTTCTAAAAACTCAAACTTATTGTATAGTTTTTATTATGATTATAAAAATAAGAAACAAATCTTTTTGAACCAGTCATAAAAAATATTTTTCTGCTCCAAAAAATAATCTGGAACATACTTGTGCACATAAATCTTTATTGTAAATTTATATAATTCAAAATTATATAATATATAGATCTGTGTCCTACATTTTAGATATTATACGTATTTTCGTGTCCGTGTCAGTTTCTGCGCTACATAGGAAAGAATGTTTGACAAATCTTGTTAGCTCATTTGAAATAGTTCAAAAAGATCTAAATGTTGTAATATCAATTTTGAAAGTATTATATATAAAAGAGTGGATCAAAAGTTTAATTTATAGAATTTTGAAATGCTTATTAAAAATTATTTTATAAGTTGATAATCTATTATTCTCAATAAAAGTTAAAAATAAGTTATAATAAATGTGTTTTGTTTTAATAATTTTTGTTGTGTTAATTGATTTTTCTATGAGATTAGTTTAGAACACATTATTCTGCTATTTATTTTAATTGATTAACAAAATAAATAACTGATTATCATGTTATCAAACATATCAAGAATAATTTAATCCATATATAAAATCTTAATCGATCAAAACAAACTTAAAACATTTTTTTCTGATGTTTTAATTTTTCAAAAACAACTTCTACCAATGACTTTTCTTATAAATCTTATTAACTTAAAATCGAATGAATTTTTTGCAATCATTGTTTCTTCATTTAATCTATTCTCAATTTCTTCTCATTTGATATTTATTTTACATCTCAAAATCTCATTGAAAAACTGAATGAGTAAAATAAAACCTTTCTCTTTTACCTTACTAAACTTTAGATACTATATTAACCAAAAAATTTATCTTTTTCCATCCTCTTAAATACATTTTATTTAACCTCTCTAATCCAAGTTATATGGTTATAAACTAAATGTCATTCTTGTCCTTCCATTTTAATATTCAATCCTTGACCTTCATTAAAAAAAAAACTAAAAATAATTCTCCATCTTTCTTCTAATCATTCTTATAATATTTTAGGTTAGTGTAAATGATGTATGCTTACGTATAAGTCATTAATATATTTACATATTTACATTTGTCACACTGAGTCATTATAATGTTTGTTGATTATTTTTATCTTTTGTTCCCTCGTATAAACTTTATCATTTCATTTATTTTATTTCTTAGTCATCTTTTGTAAGTCAAAATATTAAAATTTTCAAATATATTATTTAAAAAATATTAATTATATTATTAGCTATAATAATTATAATAAAAAGTAATATTAAAAATACTATTCTTATAAAAATAAAATTAGTATTAATGATAGTTTTATATTTTTTATAATAATAATAGTCATTGTAACTAATTATAATTGTATAATAATATATTATTATGACTATTATATTTATTGTAGAAAATGTATTTTTATAATAATATATTAATTATAATGAATTACAATAATACTTATAATTTTAATTTTATTATTATAAGTATTGTGATTAATATTTTATTATAGTAATTTTGAATTTTTTTTTATAAAAATTATTAAAGATATATTTCCTTATACAATTTCATTTTTATTATAATAATATTATTTAAAATTAATAAATATTTTTAATACAAAATATTTTTTAATTATAAGAATTATAATATTATTAATATTAATTTTTTATTCTAATACTATTTTTTAAATAATATATTGAATTTTTTTAAAATTTTGACTTGTGCAGAAAACTAAGAAATTAATAAATGAAATAATGAGAAGGTAAAAATAAGAGGAGGGAGAAATTGTTTTCCAACAATTATCTATATAACTCTTTAAGCCAAATGTCAACATATTAATATATTGATAGCTTCTGTACATAGGTAGAAGAGACAAAAGATAAGAAGAGAAGAAAAAAAATTGAACAAATATGATAACAAGTTAGTATGTTAAATGTAAGTATATTGATGGTTTCTATTTCAATGTTATTCACAGTGACTGATAAAGGGATGATATGTTGATAATCATGTAATATACGATGATGATATGTTGACAACATACACTATATTAGAACTTGAGAGAAAATAATCTTTTGTTAGAAATAGAAAACTTTGACTCTGTAGGCATCAAAAGTACTATTTTCCTATTTCTATTCATTCACAGTATTCATGCAAGAGTTACCCTCACTTGTAATAGGTGTAGATGTTATGTTTCAAAACTTGGGCTAATATGAGAAAGTTGGAAAAAAATGAATGTAATAATGTATAATATTATAACAGCTAATGAAGATTATTTAGCAGCAGAAGGCCGGGGAGCAAGTAACCAAAATACTGTGATGTTATCAGCCATTACAGCAGATGTCAATAGATTTCACAGAACATTGAAGAGTTTATGAATTGTAAGACTCTTAACAACTAAAGGGCATTGACAGTTTTATATTTATGCAATTTTGTTGGAACATCTTGTTTGGCATTCTTGTTCTCTGTGGATACTCCTTCACAATGGTCAAAAGTATACATAAACTGCTGAGTTTTTGTGTGTATATCATCGTCCTTCATTCTAAGTTGTGGCTAATGCTGACTAGAACCATTTATTTTGTGCGATGAACAAAGTCAAAAGGTGAAGTTAGGTTTGAACCCTTTTTCGTTGTTATATGGCAACTTCCTTGCCATGGCCTTTTCACAATATTTTAGAGTATCGGTTCAAGCCATGGCCTGTGAGAGAGAGTTCCAAATGGCTGTCCTTCTGACATTTGTCATGATCTGGACACCCATGTTTGTCCTCAGTGATTGTCCATATCAGGACTTTCTAGACCACTCTCTCTCCACTCTCCAATTAAACCATATAAATGCAACTATAATCTCAATCTCCACTTCACCTCCTTCACCACCCTCTCTCACACACAACTTGCTTCAACAATGATACATTCAAACCCACCACTCATGCACCATTATGGGGCACTTGTGAGAAACTCAGGGGAAACCAAACAGGCTAAAAGTTTTAATGACCAAAACTATCCTGCAGTGGATGCATGTCACCTACCTCTGATAGACCTAGGTGGTCTTAAAAGTTGTAATGAACGAGAGAGGAAGGCTTGCACTGCAGCAATATGCAAGGCTGCATCAGAATGGGGATTTTTCCAAGTGGTAAATCATGGGATAAGCCATGACTTGCTAAGAAAAATGAGGGATGAACAAGTGAAGTTGTTTGAAGTACCGTTTGAGAAGAAGATCACTTGCGGCCTTCTGAATAACCCTTATAGGTGGGGGACACCAACAGCTACTCGTTCAAATCACTTCTCTTGGTCTGAAGCTTTCCACATTCCTCTCACAATGATCTCAGAAGCTGCTTCCTGGGGTGAATTCAGTTCTTTGAGGTATCTTGGTCTTATAATATTCCAGTTTTGAAATTTTTTACTTAGTTGGAATCTTTCTTTTTCTATGATCACTGCACCCTTGATAACAATCCTACAATATTACAATATTACAGAACAATGACAAAAGACTAATGAATGCAGAACAAAGACAAAAGTTTGTCTGTTTTAGGTTGCTGACAAAGAGACTCAGCATCACACCACCCTCTTTCGAAGTGTTATTTTCACTGTTTAAAATGCATATTTATTACGTTTACTTGGTCCCCTTCCTTGGATTACTTGCTCTTGCGGTTATTAATAATGACTTTAACGATAAAACCAAGTGATTAATTTCTTTCCTTTTTCTTTTTCCTTAAAAAAAAATCACACTTGGCGGCTTTCCTCAGACTTTTCTAATACAGATGACACTCTATTCCTGTATGTCATTGAAATCTCAGCTGCACACATGCTCTGCTACTCTTGTTTCATATAACTAAACATTTGAGGATGGGTACACTCGTGTAGATTCTTAAACTATGTAAATGCTACTAAGTTCTTTTTACCAGTTAATAACATTTACTGCTACAATAACATTTTTTTAACTAATATGTTTAAGATACTCATCTTTGAAACCCTTCAAATTATAAGATATGTTATTATCTGCATTATAAACTTATGATGATATGAAAAAGAAATGTGGATAATTAACTCTTTAATGCATTTTTCAACTCTTCTAGTTATTAATCAGCTGAAATTGATCAAAACTTCAATTATGTACGAGTCTGTTAAATAGAGTGGGACTCATTATTTTGTGAGTAATAATAAATTTCAACTAATAATGAGTTTGACAGTATATTATTAAGTAAGGAGTAAAAAATATAATTTTTTATGTAAAGAAGCATAAATTTTAATAATATTTAATACATAAAGAGTAAATTAGATTCAAACTCAATTTTTTGTACTATGGTATTAACTAAATAATGAATCCCTTAAAGAAGTATATCAGTCCAATTTATTTCAAAGCAGTAAAACTGTTGCAGGGGAAAGAAAGGGGAATAAGAGATGCTGGTATAAGATTAAGTACTGTAATATTTAATTTATCAATTCTTAAATGTTACATTTTAAAAATCCTAGGAGAATAATACTAATAAGCAATAGCCAATAAAAGTAGTAGTAGTTATTTAAAGGGAAAAAACCTTGTCGGGTTATTCCATATCTTGACAGGTTGGCTTGTAAAATGTATGCTGAGACAAGCACTGATCGTTCTGAGCAACATTTGTCTGGAATGAACCTTCTGGCATGCATGATTTCACATTTTTCATCCCCCACAAACACTGCACGTTAATTTGTTTCTTACTCTGGCTGTGGCTGCAGAGAAGCAATAAATGAGTTTGCACCAGCGATGCTAGAAGTGTCTAGGTTGTTGGCCAGCATTCTAGCACAAAACTTGGGCTACCCAAAGGATGCAGTTGAAAAACTGTGTGATGCAGGCACATGCTTTCTGCGATTAAATCACTATCCATGCTGCCCAAAATCTAAAGAAGAAATTTTTGGATTAGTGCCTCATACTGATAGTGATTTCCTCACAATTCTTTATCAAGATGAGGTCGGTGGACTCCAACTCATGAAAGATTCCAAATGGGTTGCTGTAAAACCAAACCCAGATGCTCTAATTGTTAACATTGGAGACCTTTTTCAGGTAAAAACTTCACAAATATCATACAGATACAACAGTTTGTACATAGTTATTATTTTTATATGTTCATCTCTCTTTTTCATTATGGTAAGGTGCATGAAAAAATAAATACAAAAATATTAGTGTAGCATTATTTCTGAAAAGGTATTCGTTGGGAATGTAACTTAAAGAAATTAGGTATTACATACAATGAAACAAGTTAATTATTAGGTGTCATTTGACTATGAATATGTATAATTTCTAAAGTCTAGACGACAGCCATAGTGCAGAAAATTAGTTGTAGTGCCAAAAAGGAATTTCCAAATACAAGGGTTCTTTTTTAAACTAATGACCATATGATGGAGCATGGTATGCCAACCATTTTTTCAAAGGAATATATTGTATTATAAGCAAATGAGTCAACGATGCAAGATTCCATATAGAAGAGAATAAAAAGGCTATTTGTATCATTCTTGAACTAAACTGTGGCTCTTTCGAAAGCAACAAATGACAATTGAAAGAAAACTACACAAAACAGCTCCCTTGTTTCCTCTTAAGTCTTAAACCAAGTCTCAGTGACTACTATAATAGAATCATTAGCAGAATGACGGCCAGAATGGCCATTGCAGCATCCATTATTGACACAACCGAAGATGCATGCATGAATCACAACGATTATCTACTAAAAAACCTTTGATGGCATGAAGAATTATTAAATCTTCGGTTACATGTCAATGCTTATCCACTAACAACAGGTTTTTCTTTTGGAAAACTCAAATACAGGCTTGGAGTAATGATGAGTACAAAAGCGTGGAGCACAAGGTTGTGGCCAATGAAAAAACGGGAAGATACTCTGTAGCATACTTCCTATGCCCTTCTTACAATACTGTCATAAACAGCTGCAAAGGACCTTCTGTATATAGAAAGTTCACCTTTGGAGAATACAGACACCAAATTCAAGAAGATGTCAAGAAAATAGGGCATAAAATTGGACTATCAAGATTTCAAATTTAAGATACCTACGTACTGAACTGGCACTAATACTATTTTGCATATGTAGTAGTAGAAAAAAGAGGCAGTTTCTAATATTCTTTTTTTACCTAAATAAAGTTTCTGTTCCGATGCAATATGTAAGAATAAATAGAAAACGAGATATTCCCAAAAAAAAAGGTGGTTAGAACTTGGAAGCACCAGAATAAAAAAGGGGTTTTTTGCCTTTCCTTTTTTATATCATAAACTCTTGAACAATAACACACTTTCTACCAGTTAGATGTGATCGCATAGTTGTCGACACAATAATGTTATCTAACAAGTGAACATCTTCATAAGATTCCTCAAAACACAGCTTATCCAAAATGGTGAAGCTAATTGAAAACCTAAAGATATAGAAGTAGGTCGCTAAAAATGAAGGTTAATGTACTATTCATTGTGCTGCTTAAGGATGAGGTGATCAAATATTAAGAGAATGTTCCTGACAAGAAGAAAAAGGAGAACATTGATATTCTCCTTTTACAAAGCTAGGCAGAACATGCTTAAACTTAAAATCCAACAAATGCATCAAAACAAAAGGGCTAGCTAATCAGTCCCTCTCCACGCAAGTTAATGGAATCTCTGCATAAATACAAAATACCGTAACCAGTAACCACGTATAAAGACAATTAAATCAGTCCAGTCCAAAAGCAAGTATATGTACAAAGATTTTCCATGGAAGACCAAGCATTTTTCTGCAACCAAAAGGCACAAAAGAACAATCTAGACAACAACTACCATTACACATCGCCCTCATTCATTTCTCTGACCAAGCTCCGAAATTTAAACGGGCAACCATTAGGCCTACTTGAAAAACAACAAAGCCTACATATTCTCTAATTATTTCAATTATAATAAATTATTATTATAAGCATCCTTCCTTCATTCATCAATCAATATTAAAAATAAAGTCTTTTAAGCTTCATGGGAGAGTACAAGAACTAAGACATTTTGCTTATTTGCTCCTCTTCTACATATGATATGATCATAATTTGCTCTGCTATATACAATAGTAGCCACTGATAACCCCTTTTTCTTCTTGTTATGTCAATGTAACAACCCAAACCACAGTGTCAAAACGAGTTTTTAAATCCCCCCCGGCATTGTGATTAGATTTATAAAGAACTATATACAATAACATCATTACAGAGGACTTTGCCCAACTAGGATAAGACCACAATTATCAAATGATTCACAGGTGTGAAACTACTGTTATAGGTCATGCAAGAACGGTAACTCTTTGCTTTGCTATGACATGCATGCTTGGTTTGATGAATCTACAAATCTTGATCAAGAAACATTGACACCTTATCTTTCAAGGTGCTTCTTTTCTTCATTAAGGGGACTCTTTCTTCTCCACCAAATTCATCTTGACTTTGCCTAGTGAACTCATGGGTAAACTTCGCACTATCTACGATATATTTGCTCTTCTCCTTCTCAAGAGTTTTACTTAGCAAGGGACCCAAGAACAGGTTCAGCATGTCTTGAGCAGGATCACCTGTTCGAGATGTGCTTGTAGCAATTCCTTCACCGGTTTTTGAAGTAGAATTAGATAAATCTTCCTTCCCAGAGTCTAATGAATTTTTTATCTCACACGGGGAATCAAGAGTTGTTCCTGCTTCATTTGTAACTTGAAATTCCCATTTTGATTCACTCCGTCCACTTGATATTTTTTTTCGATCCTTGTTCTCATATTCCTTGACATACTGAATGCACAAGACAAAGGTTCAAGTTCAAGCAGAGTCAGGATAAATATTAAATGCCCCCCACCATCAACTTTCGTCTTGGGAGGTTATATACCATACTCACTGAATTATATGAAAATATATTGATAGCAAAAAATCAAAAGTCATTCCTGTCTTCAAGTCAAATCAGAAAATTACCTGTTCTGCTATGGCCAACAAATCTTCAACCGTCAGGTCCAGGGCATCATCACTAGATGCTTGAACTTGATAAACATCATAACAACCACTGCTAGGATCCTCTAATTTTTTTCTTTTCTTTGTAGAACATCTCTGATCTCTATCAATAGACTTCTCACTTTTTTTCTTCTTTTGAAGAACCTTACTGCCGCTTCCATCGTCACACTTGGCTCTTACATTTGACTTCCTCCTTGAAGGTCTGCTCTTGTGATCTTTATTGGTTGCATTATCTGTGATGTTGTCCACTTTTTTCACAGAGCAATTAGCTTGATCAGCATTGTCAGAGTCACTCACATGGATGGCAGTGGCAGCAACCTTCGGCATCATCCATGGTGGTAACTGACGTTTACTTCCCTCAACACAAGTATGCATTCCTGTAAAAAATATGTGACTATTCATTTACAATGAAAGCAAAAAAAAAAAAACACTTAAAGTCTATGCCGTTTAACAATTGGGATAAAAAGGGCAAACAAATTCTGTCAAAAAGTCTTTACACAATAGTATATAAGAACAAGTTCAACTGGGGTAAAATTAGGGTTTCACGAAATGCATGGTGGTTTGCTAAATTTCGAAAGAGAAATATCTGTTGAAAATGCAATTAGGATAAAAACAAGAAAAGGAATAACCTTGGCTTCATACCTAGAATTGTCAGGGTTCCAATCCAACACCAAATTCAGCTTTGAATGAAAGGGATTTTCGAAACCGAAGAGAAGAGATGCAGAGCTAGAAGGTGGAGATCGTAAACTCTTTTATGATTTTTTTTTTCTTTCCTTGTAAAGAATTATTTGTTTTAAACTGTAATTCGCATATACCAACAATTATTTGTTTTACAGAAGATATAGAGAATTTTAAGTTGAATGAAAATGAAAAATGTGTTTAGATTGTTTGTGTGTTTTTATTATTTATCTATCATCTATACCACTTTTTAGATAACTATTCTTAAAAATTAAAAAAAAAATATCTATAATAAAAAAGTATTTATAAATAAAAAGATTAATAACAATAAAATTATAAAATTATTTTTTATAATTTAATAATATGTTTTACTCTTCTAATTATTATAATAAAAAAAATTATTTTGTATTATTCACAGTAAAAAAAATAACACTTTCTTCTAACGATATTTGAGTATTATTAATTTAACAAAGTATCGAATACATTAATATTTCTAATTGATTGTGAAGTTGTTGGAAGATGAAAAAAATTATATGAAATAGATTTTTGAACTTAAATTAGATTAAAAATTTACTTTGTTAAATAGTATTCTCCCTCTTAATATTATCATTCATGTTTGTAGTTTTGCAGTTACTGTGGAAAAAGAGATATCAGAAAGTTATATATATTTCAAGTGTGCTTTAGCAAAAGTTACTCCTCACATGCACATTCAAATTCCACAACAATTTTAATTTCAAATTGTGAAAGGTAAATCTTTGAAAGATGTCTTGCAAGTTCACAAGTACACTACCTTTTTATACATTATTGAGAAACCAACAATAACACACTGACGTGAAATTTATGTTTTATTCTTAATAATTTAAATATTTTTTTTATATTCTATCCATAAGTCAAATTACAAAGTTTCAGATATATAAATCCAGAACTAATATTTCACTAGATTTCACCATTCATAAGCTTACTTGCCTATGATTTACCTAAACAATTTTTGAAAATATTATATCAACTAACGGATTTCACGGATTTCACCATTCATAAGCTTACTTGCCTATGATTTACCTAAACAATTATTGAAAATATTATATCAACTAAAGAATTACACAATATAAGTAAAGCCAAATCTTATCTTCCAAAAATAATAAATTTAACTTAAACTCACTTCCTAATATAATATTAAAATTTATTTTATTTTAATAAGATTTCTTCACTATATGTATTGCTTAGTACTCAGTGTCTTGATCATCTCCAAATTTATAGTTTCACATGTTCATTGGACGGATATGGAAGAAGAGAATGAGACTTTATTATATAACCATGTATCATTAGTTAATATTGTGTGACTGAAAAATACATTCAAAATTAGTCTAAATAGAAAGTGAGACGAACAAATAATGAAATTGCACAAATGAGATTGTTTTGTGGAAGTATCTTAATGAATATATATTCTTTTAAAATTTCATTAGAGATACAGGTTAAAGTGTTTTCTACCATATAACAGCAACAAATATGGATCCAGATAAATTATAAAAAAAATATGAAATTCCTTTCAATGAATTTGGCATTCTAGAATATGTAATCAAACTTTCTTTACTTAATGAACAACAGCATATCTTCAACACTCATAATATATATTCCAGATCCATCTTCACTAGCATTCAGCAAGCATGATAAATAGCTCTTCGTCAGTTATTGCTCCCATCTCCATTGCTCTTTCAAGTATACTGAGCCCTCCGGCATCTTTAACTGACGGCCTTGCACCCCTGGGAAAATGATATGTTAGTTTATGCTTTCATTTGAAGTTTGTGTTAGAAATGCATGTGTACAAGCTTCATACAAATGTCTATCTTTCACACACATATAACATGTAAATGATGCCAAATAGAACACAAAAGCTTGGCAGATGAAAAATCTTAGCTGTTTTGTGCAGTGATGAGAAGTTGTCTAAAACATCTCGTGACACACACAAAATAGGGAACTGAGGAACAATCCAAGTAGTAAGGCTTCATAGAAGACAACGGAACGTATTTGTTGGGATAATTATGAATTACGAGATTTGAAGAAACATATATTCCCCTTCCTTCTTAATTCTTTCCAACACAACTCGTAGAAGAATAAAAATCCAGGGAGACTGAGAGGAAGACTGTATGATTGTTAACTAGTTACTAATACCCAAAGACAAATTGGCTTCAGGTAAACGTATTACCTTCTTAATAGAAACTTTGCCAATTTATTTTTCCCACTTGTAATGCAATGGTGCAAGGGAGTTCTTCCATGATAGTCACACATGTTTACATCAGCACCAAATTGGAGCAACAACTCAACCATCAGTACACTGTCAGTGAGACATGCCAAATGTAATAATGACCATCCACGGAAACACCTCTCAGTCTCAATAGTCTCTTCAACCTTCAGACAGGCTTCGGGATCATGCTGCTGCCCTTCAGCATCAGCAGCATGGTGAACCTCATCACCATATTTTGTGTTTATCAAATTTGATGTTGATGTAACAACGAGGCGATACACTTCTCGTACATTTGCAGCCTGAACTGCTTGCCAAATTTTTATGGAAACTGAAGGATTCTCAGGTATATCCTCTTCTCGGATTATTAGTGATTTCTCTACGTACTGGTTAAGAAAAACAAGAATGACAACAATATTTAGGTCACAGTAAAAGCTGTGAAGAAAGCAGAGGCTTCCTAAAAGATAATGTCATAATACAGCAATACATAATATTAAATGTCAAAAATGTAAAACTGACATGCAAAATGCAAAACTGACACAGGAACAGCAGAAACAAAATGTGTATATATAGAAAGAGAGAATAAAAAAATAAGAGAATCCCAAGATTGAAATCCGATAATAAAAGATTACCATTTAATTTATTCATTAAAGTGCAGTGATCTGGGTACACGATCTCTCCATAGAAGCAAACATCAACTATCGTATTTCAAATTCTATTAGCAATGAAAGCAAGTAATTCTTATCCAACAGAAAGGTGAAGTCAATTCCACAAAACTTTCTTCAATTCCAAAGTCGTAAGGATTATTCAGGTTTTAGTTATGAACTAACAATTTAAAAAATTATGTAGTTTGGCCTTCAATTGGAATTGAAGAATGTTTTGTGAATTTATAATTAAATGACACAATAATTTATAATTAAAGAATATGAACAAATACCTCAATGAACTCATAAATAACAGAATTCTTTTAAAAAATCTGAAGTGGATAGAATATGATTCTTTAACAGAAATAAATTTAAAATGAAAGAGTTACGTAAACTGTCTCTTGGAAAGAAATTGTCACATGTCTAAAATGTCAAGCTTCCTTTATAGCAGTAAACCATGAAACTTCCATTAAAAGTGAAATTCAACCAAAACTGCTTACCTTTGCTTGGATGTATTTCTCTTTGATTTGGAAGGCATCTGTTGAGCAAGGTTTAACGGGCACATGTAATTCACCTACCCTGCGCAAAATTGTTCCCAAAAAGAAAGGATTACAAGTATAACTACTCGTGCTTTTAACAAACTTTTAAAAGAGAAAAATAAGAAAAAATGAAATGAGTTTCTCCATAAGTTAAAATTAGTTGTGCAGAAGTTAGAAAAAAAAAATATAAAGAAGTTATATAAGAGAACTTCTACAAATTATTTATGCATAAGCTAATTTTAACTTATGAAGAAACTTGTTTCATTTTTTTTTATATTTTGTTCTCCTAAATTTTTTGTCCACACAGGCTCAATATGCATTGCTAAAGGAAATCCATAATTTACCTTTCATGATCAAGCAGAAGCAAGCCCTCCCATATAGAATTACAATAAGCATTACCTAAGTTATCAAATAACTCCAAAATGGTATTTTCCCACACCCTAACATCTAATGTTATAGATCTCACCTGCATTTCACATATAAAATATACCTTAAGAAAATGGTAATGAATTTGTAATACCAAATCAGAAATCACATAATTTAAGAAAATTGATTAAGTTCTATTATAAACACACAAAAAATGTCAAAACTAATGAGTTCTTAAAATGAATGTCCTTGGCAATAAAGAAAGAGTTGCAAAAAAATTGCAAGCACTTTACAGGGGAAGATTTGGATAAAAATACAACATAATATGTTAAAGAAAATTCAGTAAATGGGAATGCTTTCTTATTCACTAGAATGTAAAGATAGTTTATGCAAGGAATCTGTATATATAGGCTCTTAATAGACTTAGTGGAGATTATTTCCTAAGCTAATATTAACTAAGTACAACTTTCTAGATTACATACATTCTGAATTGTCAGTAATTCTGTTAAAGAATCCTATATATAGTTGTAGTTGTAACAAGTAGACAAGTAGTTGTAACAGACTAATAATGTCAGTTATATTATAACTCACATGATAGAACAGTAATTGATACAACAGCAAAGAGAAATATCTCTAACAGCCATAGACACAAATAATTGGTTAGCATTTATATCCGAAAGAATGCACCTTTGAGATATGAACACCAAGATTTCGATGCACTCCGGAGCATTCAATACATAGCAATATGCCAAGGTTTAGAGATGCCCATTCTGGTTCAGAAGCACTGCACTCAGCACATTTATCATTCCCTGGAATTCCCCTTAAAATCTTAGAGACACTACCCCCTTCCTTGAAATATAAGTCATCTCTCAATGATTTCTGACCATCCTCCGATTGACTTGACAAAGAAGCACCAATTGGTGGTAAGTTTTTTTTCTGTGAATTCTCTCTACCATATTGAGGCTGCAGAATTTATAAATGAAACAGTGTTGATATAACATCTTATATGAACATTTTGGCATGATGGTATACTTCAAAATGTTTGAATAGATAACCTGTTGAAGAAACTGTGAATTAAAAAGTGATGTGATAGCTCCAGTAATTTTGTTAACCCAGTCCATCCTAGCAGCTTCATTTTCAGCCTGATGAAAACGATTTAGAAAATCAGCAAACTAAAAACCAATCCAGAACTAAACGAAGCATGCACACTAAATTTGATACAAGATAAAACAAAGAGGCTCAATCTAAAAGATACAAAACTACAACTTCAACCAACAAAATGTCTATTTTCTCCTGAAATAGAAAAATTGCCTCACAGATGAGGGTCCGTACAAAATAATAAATGTTTGGTTGTCACCAAGTTAACACAATGCGGCCTCTTGTTTTATTAATCATTAAAATATATGGAATAAGTCAATCAGACACCTGAAGTGTGAATGTTTTTGAGGGAGAAATTATTCGGAAGCAAAGTCGTAGATCTGTATCCTCTGCATCCATCTTTATAGTTGATGTGCATAAATCAATAGTATAACAACCTAAAATATCATCATTCAGTGATGCAGCCCTGTTGTGTTTTGAACGGAATCTACCAAACATTCCACTATTTTGTTCATAAGAACGACCATAATTATATGCCTGAGAGCCCTGGGGATGGAAGTAAACATTAGGAGATAGCTTGATAAGTCAAAACAAAAATAAGACAAAAATAATTACCGTGGGTTTGGCACCCTTCACTCTGTAATAATATAAATTCCCTTGGTTCTCAAGTACAAAGAACCTCCGTTTCCAATCTCCACGCGAGCCTGATGACCGTTTTAACAGATAACCTTGTTTAACTGTTTGAAGCTGTAAGAAAGGGTAAAATTAAAAGTAGAAGACATCAAAATAAAGAAAAAGGAAAAAAAAATAAAAGCCTATTTATTTAACATAAAGTTTTAAACTGAAGAACTTTCACCAATTAACCAGTAAAAGGCCAATTACTTGCCTCCCCTTTGGGTGCAGACAGCATCCCTGAATCTAAACTTCTGTACGAGTTCAAACCTACAACATGGGTGCCTTCAGAACCTGGAATGGTTTCAGTAAAATTGCTAGAAACTTGTATATTCTCCAGCTCTGCCTGTGTTCTGTATTCCTGAATCCGTTTTGCAAGCTTATCTTGCTCAATATTAGCAAGTTCTTTAGATTGTTGTGCATATGTCAGCACCTAATTTCACGAAAGTACCAAAAAATACAATCAAGTCAGAATTTTCATGCAGCAATCTAGGTTTGAGCCATTGAAAGTCAATATTATCAAATATTAAATAGATTACTTCAAAGTTGATGATTAAAAAATAAAAGTGTCAAAGATAAAATCTTGAGGTGTCACGATGTATAATATTAACTACTCTTAGAAAATTCTTTTGTTTGGATGTGGAATATGATCATTCCTAGTCTTGAGTAGACAATTTATGAAAAGCAGTTGATAATAGAAGAGGTATTGCAATTAAGAGCTGAAGGCTCTTAATGCCATACTTGTAGAAGCAGCACTTACACTTAGGCATTGATCATGAATAGGAGCCTCGTAATAAAGGCACGAAAGTATCATATTAGATTATTTAACGCTGACTAATCATCAGAATATTAACACACTACATTCACCAAACGATATTGAAGAATGCATCAACAAACAATGTGTTCACTAAAGAGATACATGAAAAGAATCAGAAGATAGAAAGGTTAAGCACATTTTGACATTAAATGCCCTCTTACAAGGTAGTTCCCCTTTCTCAAGCACATAGATTGAGCAACATTTTAAAGAGAGTACGGATGCGTTCATAACACCATTGTTCTTATTTACATGGGCAACACAATTGCAAATAAGAAGACCAAACTATACTATGAAATTTATTGTTGACACTCGAAAGAGGAGGAAGAGTGTAATTGATATTAATGTTCCAGAAACTTATAAAGGGCAATTCATCTAGTCCTTTCAAAACTGTCGTTTAAAATTAGTAAATAAAATGCTCTAGCTTCAACTCAATAAAGTCAGTTTGCCTACTAAAACAGACCAAAGCATGTCAATTGTCATACTTGTAAGAAACAAAAGGAAACTACACATTATACCTGGTGAATATAGGGCTCCATTTGGCTTAGTAAGTCATAACCCTAAAGCAAAAAGATAACTTGTTAGGTACAAAGTAATAATTAAAAATATAAAACACAAATTATGCAGAATTTGCACCAATTTACAGACCAGCTTAAAATATCTCAAATGAGCATCCATTATTGCACTAATGGACTCCAAGAACTCATACTTCTTTTTCGCTTCAATATTCATGAGTGAGTTTACCTGCACTCCTTAAAACCCAATGGCTAGGTTCGTAATAAAAAAACACTGTGGAGATGTCAGAAAAAAAGATTCACAATTGTAGAAGACATACTAGATTGAAGCGGCTTTTTTCAAATGTTGATTTTGAATTTTGTAGATCCTGCCATGAATCAGAGTATGAGATTATTAATCAGATATTGACTCACAGCTAGTCATAAAAAATATGCCAAAAATTAAGCAACAAAAGACTTAACAATGTTTCTGTAAAATATGACTAAAATGATTTTAGTCCTCCAAAAAAAGTATTTAGTCCTGATAAAGATATTGTTATTTTAAAATTAAACTTTGTTGGTGTCAGGCATGGTCCATGGCAAGTGATGTAACATTAACATTCTATCCATCTTATTTGTTTGTTCAAGTCAGATATGGAGTGTCATCCATGAATCAAGATAAAATAAAATCAAATGTCGTGAATGTGTAAGGACTTTAAATAGGTATCTGAACAACAAGGTGCGCATATTGGCCTCACTAAATTGTCTCTTAAATCTATATTTTCCAGTTTTGATATGTCTCACTAATTCAAGCCTACCCTCTCAATTCTCACTCCCTAGCCTTATACCACCTTGCCATCTAAGAAATTAGTTACGTGGAAAAATCCTTCTCATTCACTTTCATAATTTTTTTTAATTCCCTACAATGCCACTCTTTTTCTTTCTTAACATAAACCTAAGTTATTTTGGGTTTGGGCCTAACTAGTTCAGACTTTTGGAGTTGCTTTCAAATTCAGAAAGAATGTTAATTTCAGGGTGTGGGGGTATTAGCACAACAGCCTTTAAAGTCCATGAGTTATGAAATTCCTGTGTAAGACTGGGCATTACCCAAGACAAGTTGGCTATTGCAAGTTTCACATGATATTATATTAGTAATATTATCCTTTTAAATTTGCATCTTCTGAAGTCACGATATAAGTCTTTTATCATAATCTGAAATCATGACACAGAACAAGAAAGTTAAGAAACCTCAGATTCTACAAGAACTTTTGAGAAGCTACTAATCATATACAAATTGATATGACGAACCTCTTCTAATTCAGCTACAACGTCTTCTGGTGTATTCTTCTTCAGAGAGACAAACTTCTCTCGTGACTGAATTAAAGAGATAACAAATATGTTAGAACATAATTAACATTTGTGTATTTTGGTTTAAATATAACCCAGATATGCATAAAACATAAGATAAATGAAAAACTATGATACTGAAATCAATGGTGTAAGCAAATTGCCGCTTTGAAAAAGTGGCACACATACAAAATGAGAATGTCTTTACAAGCCAGACTTTAAATTAGCAGTGAAACCAATGTCAAATTAAGCAAACCTTACTTAAATGCTTATGTGAGCACTTAGATTGTAAAAATAGCAGTCTGAATTAACTAGGGCTCTCATCCAAGTACAATTTACCATAAACAACTGTTCAGACAATAGACAAATTAAACAAAGAGCTTAGGAAATAATAAGTCCACATAAATCATGGTCAATTACCGTAAAAGCAAGAAATTCTAATGAATCAATACAAACAAGCTTAACAATCAAAGGACTAAAATCATCCGAACAACTCTCCTGTGAGGAATCCTAAAAGCTGATAAATAACTAAATGACTTAAACAACAACAACAAGGAGCAATATATAGGATGAATACCCAAAGCAGACACCACAAAAAAGATATTCAGGCATCACAAAAGGAAAAGAATTATCATTTAGACACCATTCGACAAAAGCATTGAACAGTAATAAGAATTTATAAACATCACAAGGAATGCATAGCTGATCATAAGATTGTTAAAATAATACCTGATCATAAGAATGCACAGCTTTGTCAAAACGACGACGAGAATCCTGATACAAACAGGCATGAAGTAAATCTGTAAATGTAATGTTTGTGTGTGTAAAACAGAAATTTTACAAAAGAAACACTAACCCTAGAAAAATAAATACCTTCGTATCTTGCAAATCGATGCTTATAAACTCCGTCAGCCGGTCAACCAACACATGCTCTACCTATACAAGAAATGAGTCACGTGATTACTCAAATAAAAAATCAATGCCAGAAAACATTAAGTTAGATGGCCTTGGAGATTGCCCACCATAAGTACACAAGTGTTGCACTTTAATTTTTGTTTCTCTTTATTCATTTACTATGCAACCTAGCAGATCTGATGAAACCAGCAAACATTCATGAAAAGAAAACCTAAAAAGGAAATAATTTTCAACTAAAGTTTATTTTTATTACAGACAAAGGTAAAACCTTCAAACTATTCTTCACAGGGCAAAAAGCATAACTGCGTACTTTCATAGGTTTAGTCATCATTTACAAACTGCTTCAGTTTTTCAAAATATGGAAACTGTTCTTGATGTTCCATTTGACTTTTCTAGAGTTCTAGAGAAATGGACTTCTTAATTTCTTATCCTTATTCTTTCTTCAATTAGCCCTGTTTTTGACATGACACAATTCACAGACAAAACAATGTAAAAGGAGAAACAGAGAAAAGGTCACATAATTATCATTTTACTGCTATAGGCATGATAAATGTACGATTTATACAATCATTAATAGATCTTTGAACAATATCAGCAAATGGGCACTCAATACACTAAACAAGCTTATATCCTGTCAATTTTATTATGATTCAGTTTAAGTTGAGATAAAACAAAAGAGATATCTTTTTAATGTTTATTTTAGCAAAATTTGAGGAGGATAAGCAGAACAGAAAACCATTGCCTTCAAGATAAAACACCTAAAGTAACAAGTAGCTTCATCACTAATAACACTCCTTGAAAAATAGTGTGGTGCAGCATTCTGGTTAAAGGACTCACCTGTGAACGAAGAAGCTCTTTAAAAGAAGCTAGCTCGCGCAGTGTGGTAATAAACTTAGTTATGACGGGCCCTACAAAAAAATCAATTGGAAAGAAAAATACACCTTACACTTGGTAATGGTCAAGGCCGTCTTCACAATACAAGGCATCCCACTTATTATATTATCATCAGGCCCCAAACCAGAATATATGGAGCTCAAGCACATGTCCAACATTTCTCAATAAGTGTCTCCTTAAAAAATCATACAGTGTTGTTTTCCCGGTGCCCATGTCAAAGTTTGTGCTTCAGAAGCACTTTCACTTAATAGAATAAAGTTAAAATAAAATAAAACAATAAATGAAATTAAATCTCAACAACCTCCAATTGATACACTAACAGGGTCATCTTGGCCACCACCAAATACTTCTAATGAATCAGCAAAGGATATTTCTCCATTATATGCTTCCCCCAAAGCTGTCCTGAGGAATTACAGAATAAAGAATTAATAATGTACAGCTGATGTGGTTCCAACATATGGTTTTTTGGGCAAAATTGATAGGTGAAATTTTCTATTAAAAAGTGGTTATATGTTTAAAGACACATCTTTTAGCCACAACACCGCAATCATTAATCAATAACCATCCAGTTACAATTAGATGAAAACCATTATTTCAAAAGAACTGACTCTTGCCATTTAATTAAACTTGATGAACATTTATTGTTAGATATTCAGCATATACCAGTTGACGGCCAAGTTTGGTAGTATTAATTAACATCAATTTTGGGTTCAAAACACATTTGCATTAAATTAATAGACCAGCTTTAAAGTGCAAAAAAACATATTGAAAAAGTAAGGAAGAATACTATTAAAAACAAACTGGAGAAAGTACAACTAGGATTGGGATGAGAAATTCTCCCAAAAGAATAATTAAAACATAATGGTGAGCCAACACAGATCACAGATACAACAGAGCTACCTAATTTCTTAGCATATGTGATCAGCAATAGCAATCCCTAAGGAATAACCATGACAAGAGGAGAAAAAACATCTCTATACTTCTTTCAGCTGTCTTTAAGAAAAACATTCACAAATAAAAAACGTAGAATTGACTTGGCAAATAAAAAATAGATCCAACACTCTACATAGGAATGCCCGGGAGCACTTACATAAACTTCTTACACCCATTATATAGTTTCTGGCACCGATCCTTTAACTCATCAGTTGTTTCTTCAAGAGAAAATAACTGTCCCATGGAAGATTAATAAATAAATTACAGCAAGAAATTATATTGACAAAAATGGTAAACAACTAGGAATTTTCCAAAAGAGTTACTAATCCAAGAATCTTGATCAATATAAATAAATGGAAATGCATACTATACACTTACTTTGAGGATAAACTGAACAAGTTACATGAATTGAAGAGAGTAAAGGAGTACAAAAGTAAACAATAAGAAATCTACCCTACAAAAGTGTCAATGGAAGATATCTACCTTTCATAAAAACCTCGTATAAATTCCTATTTCCTTGCTCGAATCCAAATCAACAAAAACAAAAATTCCAAAGCAGTCCTAAACTAAAGCCTCACTACACGACTTCCAATCAAATCCCTAAAGTAACTAACCATACATAGCATAGATCATTGTGGCTCTCTCGCTACGAAACAGTATTTCAAAAAGACAAATATAAACTCTGAATCCAAGCTTATCTTAGCAGCAATTTTGAAGGTTTACGAAAGAAAGGAAAGGGAAAACAAAGCATGATGAGAAACTACGAGCAGAGCATAATGTTGCAGACGAGAGATTGTTGTGAGTAAAGCAAATCTGAAGCGAAGGTAAAATTGAAAGAAAATGGATAGCGAAAAGTGTGATTGAGATTGGGAAATGATGAGAAGGAGAAAACCTGTTTTTGGAACATAGGAGAATCATCGAGCTTGACGAAGGCCGATGCCATTGTTGCGTTGGTCGGTGTGGCGAAGGTGGCTCAAGCTCTGTTTCTGTTACAGTTGAGATCGCCTGTCAATGTTGTGTTATGTTATGCACACACTTCTTCACACGGAGACGGAGATGCAGCTATTCACGTGACTATTTTGTCCCCGCCGTTAACCCACCCTGTTCTACAATATTTTACTATTTGCAAATTATTTAAATTAATTATTTATTTACTTATTAAATCATAATTTATTATCTATATATATATATATGTTAAATTTAATGTCTTTTATGACAATTTTTTTAAAAGAATATAATAATTATTACTTTAGGACTCATGTCTTAGTATTTTGGTAGATAATTCGGTTTCTCAAATATCTTAATTGTAAAATTTACTTTAATAATATTTATATTAGGTTATGTCTCGTCTCGTTATATAATACGAGAATGTTTTTTTTTTCTTGTTTTAAACTTTAAACTATGTAGGTATTTATATATAGTATGAAAATAATTTAATAAAATGAATATTAGTTTCTCTAAAAAAAATTATTAGTTTTTTTTTAAAAAAAATATTATTATTTTAATTGCAGACTATAAATAAATACTAATAAATTGATGAAATAAAACTTTAAATGAATTTCACATAATAATATATTCGGATCAATTAATTTCGTGTTATAAAACCCTAACCCTACTTATATTTTAAGATATCTATATCCCTTTTAATTTTTACATAGATATACCTATGTTTTAAATGAATGATATTCATATCTCATAAAGTCACACTCATTTTTCTTAATTTGTTTAAAACTACTGACTAAAATTAAAATTAAAAGGATAAAAAGTATAAAAAATTAAATAATTTCTATAATTCTTTTTAAAAAGTTGATAATTAGCGTTGTAATTCATTTGCAATTTATAATACTAATAGATGTACTGCCAAACTTTTTTTCTCACTCTAATTTCTCTAGGCACCAACCAACGAATCAAAATTAAAAAAGAATATAATAAACTAAATATATATTAAGATTCAAAACTTTAAAACTTAAGATCCAATGTGAACAATTTTAGTTATTAAAAGTTTAATTAAATTAAATCCGTAAATCCAATTCAGTATAATTTGTTGCGTTTGGTAGTTGGTCAAGTTATTTAAGACTGACAAGTTCCCTGTTGCCAGAAAGTCAGCCCCTTCGAGATTTTTAAGTTATTTTTTATTAAATAGTTTTATCCTTTAATAAAAGAGATATTAAAACATAGCATAAACCTATCAGCCTATATGTATGGATTCAATTATGGCACCACATACCATTTAAATACAGATAGAAAAGTATCACTAAAAAGACATTTTGTTTAAGAAGTTGGGTTGAGTATGGTTTTATTAAGTAGAAGCTAAAATGCAGACTAGAAAAAAACAGAGAATCAGAACATATATCTACATTATCAAGAAAAATAATCATTCTCTTTACTATCATTGTTGTAATTTGAAAATGAAAGATGAGTTACATATTCCATTAGGATGTTAAAAAAAAAAAAAAAAACCTATATTTACATTATCAAGAAAATATCATTCCCTTTCTAATTATTGTAATTTGAAAATGAAGTAAGAAGTTCTTATTATCCGTCCAATATGGCGTCGCCTGTGAAGGGTCTCCGATGCGGTGCAGTTCCAACATGTGACGGGTACAACCTGTTTCGATAATGCTGTCATAAAAAAATATAAAAATTTAAGACAAAGTTAGTTTATTAACTAAATTGTTCTAATTTTTTTTATTGACAACATTATCCCAACAAACTAAAAAGGCTTCACATGCTGTTTTGGAGGCTGCACAGCTTCGGAGTGGCGGCGCTACTAAACTTCATCTATTTCATTTTCAAATTACAACAATAATAGAAAAGGGAATGATATTTTCTTGATAACTTATGTTTTTTTTTTAATTTTGTAAAGTAGCAATGGAATATAGAACTCCTCGATAACATCTTTCATTTTCAAATTACAACAATAATAGATGCAATGGCTAAGGACTTTAAATAGGTATCTGAACAACAAGTTGCGCACATATTGGCCTTGCTAAATTGTCCCTTAAATCTATATTTTCCAGTTTTATATTGCATACTATATTCCAAATGAGGCTGTCCATAATATCATACTCATAATCAATGGAGAGATATTAGGATGCAAAGTGCTAATATATGCACTATCCACTCTAAAACTAAAAATGGATTGACAGGTGCCATAATTATAACAGCACAATGCCGAATGCTAACTGTCAGTGCTAATTTAAGCCTACCCTCTTAATTCTCTTCCATAATTTCTTTTAATCCCTACATTGGGTTTGTGTATTTTGGTTTAAATATAACCAGATATGCATAAAACATAAGATAAATGAAAAACTTTGATACTGAAATCAGTGGTGTAAGAAAAAAGCATTGAACAGTAATAAGAATTTCTGAATATCAAGGAATGCATAGCTGATCATAAGATTGTTAAAATAATACCTGATCATAAGAATGCACAGCTTTGTCCAAAAGAAAAGGTCACATAATTATCATTTTACTACTTACTATATGCATGAATGCATGATAAATGTATGATTTATACAATCATTAAATACGAGTGTTAAAACCCCAATCATTAAATGTATGATTTATACAATCATTTTACATCCATTTTTTTAGTATTTCATTTTTCTAAAAATAAATAAAGATAACAAACTAAAATAATTTTAAAAGGGTAATGTGCTTAGTTTTTAAACTTTAATTAGATATATATATGTGATTGCACTTGCACATTCAAATTATTTACAACTCAAATACATAAATAATATATAACAATAATCACAAATTTATTATTTTTTATTTTGGTGTTACCTACTTATATCATAAAGCACTTATTTGGACATTTTCTATTTTGCATATCCAAAAGCACTTTTTTTTTATCTGTTTTCCTATTAGCTATTTTAATTTTTTTTTCTTTTTAAATTTCATATCTGAAAATGTATTATGACTTACCTAATTTAAAATATATTTATGGATTCTTCGATTACATAATTCAAAGTTTATTTTTAAATTATATAATTCATAATATAAGAGTACATAATTTATAAACAACTTTAAATTTATTTTCTAATTATACAATTCAAAATTCATAAATTTATTATAAATTACGTAAATTATAATATATTTCTAAATTACAAAATTCAAGAATATATTATGAATTATATAATTTAAAATATATATTTTAGATTATATAAATACATATTTAGAAATATATCGTTATGTAGTCTGAAATGTGTTTTTAAATGTCACAATTTAACATATACATTTTAAACATTTTAGATGTGGAAAAAGTAATTACTTAGAGAAAAAAAAAAATGAACAGATCCAACAAGATCCAAAGGTTAAGAAAAGCCAAAAGGAAACCAAGCAAATTACATATTATAGCTGCGTGTGAATCAATTGATTACTGATTTTCTATTCTCACATGAATAAGTTTACAAAATCAGCATAATATATATAAGTATATAGAGTGATAAAACTCATAGTTTATATGAAGTTATTGATAGTATAATAGTTGGTAAAAATGACACTAATATAATTTTGTTATTAATATATATTATTAATATATAATTTTGTGTTTAATTTATAGCTTATGTTTATGGACACAATTGTTGCACTCTGTTTTATTTCCATTGTTACATATTTATTGTGCCGTTTTAGGTCAAACAACAATCCATGTTATTTTATTTTATTTTATTTTAGTTTTTAGTGATTAAAATATGTTTTAATGAAGTGCTATATAAGAGTTAATTTGTTTTCATATTTTTAAATTTTTTCATTTTAAAAACGAATGGACCCATAGGCTGTTCTAACACCACAAATCAAGCAAAAATAGAAAGATAGTTTCTTCCTGTATCCTACATTTTTCTTCTTCCACCCCACAATTTTATGCAAAGATTAAACTGTCCCTATTATTTTTTAAAATTCCTAAAATGCACTTGAACTGTATTTATTTTTGTACATTCGGATTATGAAATCTGAAAAAATTTCGAATTAGTAAAATTTTGGATCCACCAATTCGTAATTCAAAATATGTATTTCACATTAAAAAATTCATCATTCAAAAAAAGTGTTCCGGATCTACCAATCCATAACATAAATATGCATACCGGATTCATAAATCTATAATTAAAAAAAAATATTCCAGATCCACCAATCCATAATAGAATTAGACTTCTGGATTCAGCAATCCAGAAATCAATAATTTATACAAAATTTGCTTTCGAAACACCTCCTCATCCAGAAAAAAATGATTTAGTTCTGGATTGATGAATCTGTAACACACTTCCAGATCCCAATTTCCAGTAACCGCGGTACCATTTTTCAAATAAAAGGTCAGAGTCAGTTTTGGGATTTAAAAAATTGTGGGGTGCAGGAAGAAAAATATAGGGGTGTAGGAAGAAAAAGCCGAATAGAAAGAAAAAAAAAGCCAAATGGGGGCCGATAAATAAGGCCCAAATTCAACAAAATAGACAGGAAAAAATCCATGTTACGATTTAATAATTTATTTCCAGAATTTTTTAAAATTTTAAAAGCCTTTGTATGCTTATTTTAATATTTAATAAAATTATTAATATTAGTTAATATATTCATTTTTTCTATAATTCATTTTATTTATGTGTTGTTTCAATTTGAAAACATCCAGGTAATACATTAAATAATTTATCTCTCTTTCTTTTATTATTTGTAGATTTGAGGTTTAGGGTTTTGAAAATACCGACACAAAACGGCAGTTTTTTGACCTTATTTGGTCATAGCAATAAAAAATATAACTTTACTTATTTAAAAAAAACAAAAGGGTCACTTATTTTTCCCTTTTTTTATAATTTTGTTTAAGTTTTTTCTTTTAAATTAATAAATAGGAAAAGTCTCATGAATTTTATACAAATTTTACTATAAAATTTTATATTTAATTAATTTAAATTTTTTTAAGAAGTATTTATACACTTATATATGTATATATATTAATTAGACACAATGTAATTTTTTAAATAATCAGTTAAAAAATATGAATTAGTCCTATTAAAAAAATAATGTTAAAAGGACAGGATTAAAAATTAAAAAATATTTTTTTAATTAATATTGTTTAAATATTAATTAATCTCTCATATAATAAATATATAAAAATTAATATAACTTTTTATAATTATAGACACCCTGCAGAAAAACAACCAAAATAACCCAATTATTAATTTACGGAAAAAAGGGTTAAGCCACAACATTTTATTCCAACAAAACCCCAAGAATAATTCGAACAATGAATTTAAAAATTGTTATTAAAATTATTTTGTTTTATGATTATTATTATTAGATGTTTTGTGTGTGGGCAAGTTGACATAAAACTTAGAATATATATGTAAATCGGTGATGCAAAACATTTGAATATTCAAAGATGCGTTGCATTGGTCGGAGAGAAACCCGTGATTCATTATTCTAATTTCTTAACTTAATTAATAAATTGTGCCATATATTTTAAAATATTATAACTACCAAAACTCTGCATTTTTTTTTCTTTGCTTTCTAATAATTTCACATGAGCCACCGACACTTCTAATTCAAAAAAGTAATTAGATATGTAATTTCTAAGATAATTGTTATAAAAGTAATATAAAGTTGTAATATATGTTATTTTTAATTGAATGAAAATATGGTTTTTATAATAAATTAATCATTAGGCCGTTTTTAATGAAGTTGTTCCAAGTTAAGTAATGTTATAATTAATTAAACTAAATTAAATGCTAACATTTACTCATCTAAGTAAACCCCTCAAATTAAGTTAATTATTGAGTTTTAAGTCCTAATTTAAATTATGTGAAAGAAGAAGGTACTTTTAAATCAATCACATCAATGAAATTTTTAACTTTCATATTTAAGTGTACTTTTAAATCACTTTAAAATTTCCACAAATTTATACTTTATAATTTAATCTCATAAAAAATAATTTTTTAGTCTCACTCAATAATATTATAGGTCAAACAAATTTTTGTTAGGATAAATTTTGATTATATATTAAAAAATTAATTTTAAATTTAACTCAATCTTATAAAATTAGTTTATAAAGTGAGATTTTACACCCACACTTTCTTTCCAGAGATTTGCAACACACTCCTCATGCATAAAAGCTAAATATTTATAAGTAGTCTGAATAGTCTGATAGTGAATCGATAACGGTGATACGATATGTTTAACCAACTTTTTTACTAGAACAAACTTTGATATTGTATTAAGAACTGAATTTTAAGTCTAACTCAATTTTACAAAATTGATTAAGATCTTACTGTTAATATATTTAATTTTGTATTTTAAATTATTGGGTTTTGTTTGTTTGACCCAATTTTCCTTTTTCTGTTTCAGTTAGGTCTTAATCTTTTTCTTATATATACACCACGTATTTTACTCTCTACTATACAAGTGAATAAAAGTTTTTTTTATATTTATTTTTCTCTATAATTAGGCGTTATCAAAACCTCTATTTCTTCATTACGACGTGTGATTAGATACGCTACATTAAAACATCATATCAGACAATGAATATTCATCTTGATTTACTGTAATACTTACTTCCATTTATTTATTAAGAATTATTTTTATCTCTTAGTGGATGTACTAACCATAAGATAATTATATTTTAATCAAATATATAATTTTTTTTTATCTAGAATCTTTGTGAAAAAGTACTGTAATCGTTCCAGGGTCCATGTTCACGTGTTACGAAAGTGTATCAAGAGGCAGAGAAGCCAAATTGCATTACGTGACAAACACAAATGAGAAATACTAAAATATCAGCAAACATACTTTGGCTTACCACTTCTTCACTTCAACACACTGTTTCTGCAACAGACAAAATCTTCACATAAGCTTTTGCTATTCCTTCGACCAACACACATACACCAAAACATTTATGTGATCTTCTTCAATTATTTCACAAGGTACAACAACTTGTTGGCTGCATGGAACAATAGGGTAGTTTAGGAAAAAATATATACATAGGTGTGTAGCTTGCTAGCTCCTGTGCCTCCACGTTTACAATATTACCAAAAGTTTGTCACAGATGGGGACATGTACATGGGATCTGTCATAAAATAGCCAAAACTAAAACATTATCAGTAGCACTGTTCACTCACGGCACAAAAGAACGCATTTAATAATACACAAATCATTATATAAAGAATAAAAAAGAGAGGTGAGAAACCATTGAAGTTAATAAGAGGGGTGTGAATGATGTTGCAATGTTGTGGCTGAAGCTTGTTCATAGTTTAATTGGGTGAGTTTGGAATGATGCAACCTTGTGCAGCGTATAAAATATTAAACACCTATTTGGATTAGAATATGAATTGATAACATAAAACCAGGGCACAGTAGGATGATAAGGAGATTTATCTGCATATCCAAAAGAACCATTTTTTTTATCTGTTTTCCTTCAATGCAGAAGTAGCTATGCCGAAGGCTTGTGACTTGCAAATCAACATCGATGGTCAGCAGATATTTCTTTTGAAAGAGGTATGCACTGGTGTTGTTCTTCACTGACTCTTTCTAGTTTGATATTTCATAGAAAAGTTATGGTGAGGTGACACTAGATTGTTTATTTTGCAGAAGGTTATTTCAAAATACTGTGGAGGGTTGAAAAAAATCTTGAATAACAGAAAGAGAAGATGTCATGTGAAGCAGGAGTTGGGGATTAGAATCAATGATTTCCCTGGAGGACCAGAAGGGTTTGAGCTAGTTTCAATGTTCTGCTACAATGATGGAAAAATCCAAATCACTGAAGCTAATGTGTGTCTCCTCTACTGTTGTGCTGTTTATCTTGGAATGACGGAGAAGGTACTCAACAACAATCTGCTGCAACAAACAGAAACTTTTCTGGAGGGAATCTTCAACTGGAAATGGGATGACATACTTGTGATTCTCAAGAGTTGCCAGCAGTTTTATACATATGCAGATGGCTATGGTCTCTTGGAGAAGATCATCAGTGTCTTAGCCAAGTTTGTCCAGAATTCAGATTCAAACCTCCTCATGTCCTCACCTTCAGCTTCATCATCATCTTCTTCGCCAGAAACCAATTCTGATAAAAGTTTCTCTTTTTCATCCAAGAAAACTACCCCAGAAAAAATCAAGTCAACTTTGTCACGCAAGGCATGGTGGTTTGATGATTTGGCAACTTTTCCACCAAACATCATTGAGAAACTTATCCAGGCTATTGGAGCTTACAAAGCTGATAACAAAGATTTAATCCTCACAAGATTTCTGTTGCATTATCTGAAAATAGCCACTCAAACCGGAGCAGTTGATTGCAGAAACAACAATGAGTATGCTGCTCTTGCAGAAACAGCAACTCATGGGGTCATATCTGTTGGAAGAATGACCTTTTCTTGCAGAGGCCTTTTTTGGGTTTTAAGGATTGTGTCCAAGTTTGGGTTGAGTAGAGATGTTAGAACTGAATTGGAGAAAGTGATTGGTGGGGTGATTGAGCAAGCTACACTGGATGATCTTCTAGTTTCTGGGCATGACATGGGAGTTTATTATGATATTGATTTGGTGATAAGATTGGTAAGGCTATTTGTTGATATCAATGGTGCTGATGATGGAATGTGTTTACAAAAAGTGAAAAGGGTTGGTAGATTAATTGACAAGTATTTGAGAGAGATATCCCCTGATCAGAACCTCAAGATCTCTAAATTTCTTGGAGTAGCAGAATGCTTGCCAGATTCAGCAAGGGATTGTTATGATGGAGTCTATAAAGCCATTGACATCTATCTGCAGGTGAATAACACATACCCTTCTTCCCTTGCTTTTCATATGCATCATCTTCCTAAATGGTCATAGGAATGAAAAAGATCAAAGAGATGATAGTAGGACTTGTTTCACTTGAGAAAGCATTTTTTTTTTATTTATAATTTTTATAAATAATTATAAAAATATTACACTATCTAGTTTTTATTTTGCTTTCTGACACTAAAATTTTGTAGAAAAACAATAAAAATCCCTTTTTTTATTTTATTCTCAACTTGTTTCACTTTTTTCTTTTTCTTTTCTTCTTCCTTTTAATTAGTTCTATTATACATACTTATTTATTTATTATATAAACATATCATATGACTGTATTATGTGCCATATGCAATCAACCAAAAAAGAAAGAAAGAACAAGGAAGGGGCCAGAATACATACAATTTTATTATATGATAAAATTTTAAACATTTCCCTATACTTTCAAATTATTTCCCCCCATCTTTCTAAGAGCATTCCCCAGCATTACCAGTAGGTGCTTCAGTTGGAAAAATACTATATTGGATGGTCTAGAGTCAAAATTTCATGCTAAAAATATTTTAATCCGTATTTTGGCTTTTTCACCTTTCATTTGTGGCTTTCTGTTGAAGTTTTGTGTTTACCATTACATAAAAAGGGGAGTGGAAAAAAATGTGCATTTCTAATAATAAATCCTCAATTTCAAAAGTATTTTAGAACGGAGAAATTACTGTAAAAAATATAGTTTTAATTTCTACAATCTCACCATAAAGATTTATATATTGCCTACCAATAAAAATTCATGGTAAATATGATGAAGATAATCTTTATAAAAGTCAATAAACTTGATATATGTAATAATTTTTAAACACTGTTAATATAGAGTATTTCTGATTAAAAAAACTGTTATTACTAAGTTTATTCATCTCAATATTCTGAATTCTTGCTTCCAACCGATCGTGACAGCATTCACCTGTTGGTAGAAGTAAAAATTTGTTCTTTCTTTTGTATTACTGTATTTGACTACTACTACATATAATATAAGTATTACTTTCTGAACCAATAATGTTTTGCAGTCTCACCCAATTATCACATTTGAGGAAAGATCGAGACTGTGTAGATGTCTTAATTACACCAAACTCAGCTTTGAAGCAAGTAAAGATATGGCCAAGAACCCCAGAATACCTCCAAGGGTTGCAATGGAGGCTCTTATTTCTCAACAATCAAAAGTTCCAACAATCGACTATGTAGCTGAGACTCCAAGAGTTAAACCTTCCCAAATATACAAAGAAAAAACAAGAAACAGCTTCACCCAAGAGAGCAAAGACATGGAACTGAACATGGACAAGATGCAATGGGGAGTAATAGAACTGGCGAAATTACACAAGGAAATGAACGGTCATGTATCGAAGTTGTTCTTGCTTGATTCTGCTCGTACTTCATCTTCACCAAGATTTTGTTGAATATCTTCATCTTGTGTAACTCTCCACCTCTATCAAAGATATTATAGTATTTCTGGAATTGTAAAAAGCTGTAATTGTAATTTCATCTTATATTTGCTTTAGAACTTCAACGCCGTATATGGAATCAAATAGTAGAGATTTCATTGCATACATCGATATTATTGGATAGTATTCTGTGAACAAGAGAAACAATGTTCTTGTGTATTAAGTGCTAAGGGTAGTAAAGTTTTTATTTCTTTGGATTTCGTTGTTTTAATCCATCTGTAAGCTTGGGATATTTTCTAAATAATAGGAATAAAAAATAATGAAAGAGAGCAGGAAACAGTTCTGTATGATATGTTTCAAAGCAACTCCTTTTAGTTTGTAAGGAAAGGAAATTAACCTTTTAGTTTGCTAGCCTCTGGTTTATACCCTACAGGGAAAAGGAAAGGAAAGAAGACAAAGAGACAAGTAGAGGAGTTATCACTCACGTCACGATTGGTATTGTCTGGTTAAACAGAAAAATTTTCCTAATTTCTTTTGGTTTTACAATGAGAAAGAATGAAAACGCAAATATAAAAATGAATGAAATGTATGTAAATATGTTGTGAGTGGAGCCACAAAACTAATTGATTTCCTTCCAAAAGGGTAGAAAAAGAAAAATGTTTCCTAATTCCATTAGGTTTTTCCAATAAGAAAGAATGAAAACGCAAATAGAATGAATGAAATGTATGTAAATATGTGGTGAGTGGAGCCCACAAAAGTAATTGCTTTTCTTCCAAAAGGGTATAAAAAGTGGTGGGGCTGATGGAAATTCTATAATCATTGCAATCATTTCCCTTCTTATGCAAATGTGCTATCAAAGATGGATGAACTTGACCCTTCCAATTCAACCTTTATCATTTTCTGTACGTCCTAAAAGCACATAACAAACAAAACCTAAAATAATTGGTACCTACAAAGATTAAGAATAATGCAGTGATCACTTAAAAAAGTAAAGATATATTTAAGGGGTTCTCCAAAATAACAATAGAAAGATACTTTTTCTAAACAAAGAATATATTTGCGTCCGAAATACTCATGATATGAACTATGAAGCATCAGAATTTTATGGTAGCAGATATGAAAAATGTAAGCAAAATCATAAGCAGGAAAACGAGATGGAAGGCAAATAAAGTTCAACTTCAAGGATGAGTTCATGCTATATATGAGTATGAATAAGTCACCGTCAGCAGAAAGCCCGTGAAGCTTCTAGTATTTCGTGTGATTGAACTTTGCACAATAATTACGTTTTTACACAAGAAAATGCTTGATGCTTGATGGGATATTTATCCCATTGTACATGTTTGAAAAATGATCATTCTTTCTGGAACAGCTAAGTGGAATGAAATTCCTCTTTAGTTTCTCATGTGGCATATAAAATTAATCACAGGTGAACTTGACAATACTTGATTTGGATCCTATCTCTGTCAATATTTCCAGCCAAGTCACACTCTTTTCTTATAGTGAATCTGTATTACATCAACTAACAACACGTTTAATAAAAAATTTGAAAGCAAATAAGTAAGAGGACTACTAAAGTAATAATGATAGTGACAATATACTTAGAAATTTCAGAAGGCATATGACAGTAATTTAGTTACCTGCCATTGCAAGGATAATGCGTCACATAGACATCCCTTCACAACAAGTACTTCATGATTGGACAAAGACACCAGCCTACAAGCTCAACAAATAAAAAACTAAGTCCAACAAAAAAACAAAGTTTAATAAATAACATTAGAGTTGTCCAAAAACAATGATCCACACATCACATTCTTACATCTTTCACTACAATCTTATCTGGAAAACTCAATCTTGGCAATAACCATTCCAACGAGTAGATTGAAGAGTTTTGATGATTGGTTGTACCAGGATGCTCATCTGAAAGGCAAGAATATGCTGATATCATTGCTGATGACAAAAGTAATTCTCAATTGTAATAGTGGCAATGGAGTCCAAACCTGAAGAATGGAGAAGTATTCTGTGTGTAACAAAGGACTGGGACAGTTGAAGGAGCAGTATCAAATTAGAAATCTTAAAACTGAATTTAAAAAATAAGCATGCATATTAGAAATTAACAAAAAGAAAGCATAAGGAATTAATTCTGGCCCCTTTCTTCTACCCAGGAAAATAAAATGCATTAGAGAAGCCATAACAGCAGCCAGCTCATAAATTTGTACCACTTTTTATCAATACTCAATATTTAGAAAAGATTCTTTCTGAAAACAACTGCGTTCACATTTAATGACTGTCATATTGTCATACATAATTAAATTATAATCAAAAGCAGAAACCAGTGATATTGGCTCACATCCAGGTCCTATTAGAATATATATACCTATAGTACAAATAAAGATAATTGTGGTTAGTTATCTATCAAAAACTTTTTTCCAGAAAATGTTTACAAATATCTTCATTTTATGCCAGACATAAGGCGTCAAGTTATTTACATAACTGTTAAAACAATATCTAAGATATTACTCTCACTTTCTCCTCCTTTCCCATCTCTCTCCCAGCACTACTATTATTGTCTAGTGTCCTTCCATTTTTATCATTGTTAATTAATATTTCAGATATCATACCATTTTTAGGCCATCACCAATAAAACATAAGATCTTAGGAGAGTTGGTCATGGGACACGCAAGACAAAAGTATATGATGTACTGATAGCAAAACTTCTACCTGCCACACAGATGGCATGTATTCACGATGCTGAAAATTTTTATGGTTTCTTGTCATATTTTTTGAACATCTTTCTTCCACGTTCCTGTTTTAGGTATCATCATACATAAAATCAAGAAGTAAAACTGAGATTAGAACAGATAATACAGCCTTATGTTTTATTATTGGCTAATCAATGAATAGCAAAAACAAGGATACAAAAAATATTGGGACATTGCAAATGCAAAGGACCTGACAAGTAAACTATGAAGGCAGATTGGGTTTCACTAAATTATATTGGCTGTATAATGTGTTGAAAAATATTAGACAAGGAAATCAGGCCAGAGGTGTGAGAAATATACTTATAAGAGAAAAAAGGAAGAAAACTTATGTGAGCACAAATACTTTTTTTAAAATCAAGATGAGAATTTTATTGCATAACTAAACAGGTTATAATCTTAACTAGGTTAAAATTACAACTTGTACCAATCATATGCAGCATTCTTCATATTATTAAAAAATGAAAGAGGAATACAAAAATAAGGAGACCAAACCAAACCCATTAGGAAAACCTAAAATGTAGAAGACCACGTCTATCTCTACAACAATCATAAGAGATGCAAGGAGGAGTATCCCCCGCCAAATGAAAGCTAAACCCCTAATACAATGGTTAAGTAAACTATCACCACCACACCTATTACCTTCTGAAAATACGAGAAATCCATTCATAAATTTACATTAGAGGATAAAGAATATGGCAGTGTTGTTCTCAATCAATTACCCCATGACCAGCCTCCTAATAATTAATAGCAACCAATCAATTACAATGATTCTCCGATTAATAACCCTTGCAATGGATCAACTCCTCCTTAACTCACAACTCTACCAAATAAATGTTCATGCTTTCGACACATTGAAAGGTATTATCAAAATCTCAAAAGATATATTGCTTCTCTATCTCTGGAAATTGAAAGGATCGTGTTTTAAATTCCGCAACCATTATAGAACTCACCCTTTGATCTCATTTGAAGCTGTAGAATGTCTACTCCCAAAAATCACTGACTTTGTAGCCATAATAAGCATAGGGTACACCTGAAGAAGTTTTCTAATATTCTGCACTACTGCTTCTGACACAGTCTGAAGGAAAAGTTTTTTTCTGCATCACATGATATCTGCAAATTAAAATCAACATATGTTTCTGCTTGCTTTGCATCTACACGTTTTCACACTTAAAAGAAAGGTAAAGAGGGACAATTTGATCATTTGAGATTGAGAATTCTGAATTAATCAATGCTATGAGAACTTTAAAACATGAGGCCAAAAAACGCAGCCGCCATCCACTACGAAATACCAACATATATATAACTTACTTGCTGTTTTCTCTTTGGGACAAGAACATTGATGCACGATCCATCCAATGAAAAGCGCCAATGCTGCCAAATACAGTTCACTCAGTCAACGTTAAACCACGGAATAGAAAAGACTTTTATGTTTTACAGTAAGATGAGCCAACCGAACTAATAATAGTATAATTATAAAGGTCACAACTAGACTCAGCAAATAGAAAAGCCACCAAAAAATAAGAGCAGTTTACAAATCATAACAAATTACAAAGTTGATCATTCAAGAAAAAAGCAAGAACAAGCCAACCTGTCAATCATGAGCAGATGGACACCTACTCCTTGAACTTCTTTCTCCTTCTCTAAGCGACAGTTCAGTGTCTGTTGCAGAACAAAAGGAATAGGATACATTAACAGAAGTAATAATAAACACTGATGTAGCAGTGTAGAAAGAGATCCTAGTTATAATAAAATGGTTTAATTACTCATTTGATTTTTATACCTCCACAGTCTTTACAGAGTAGTCTCTACCTACACATAAGGGTGACAAGAGATGGGTTCGGCTTATCATCATCCTAATTTGACCTCAATTTTGATTATATCGTCTATTTAAATTTAAACACAACTCAATCAAGACTCAAAATAAATGGAATAAATTGGGTCATCCCAACCTTTTTAATGTAATATATAAATCGTATCAGTATCTATAACTAAATCATAAAATAGAATCAATGTATGTATACTCATGGAACTTGTATTCGATTCACTCCTTTAGGGAAGTGTTAATAACAAATGAAATCATAAAATAGAAAAAAGTATAAACTTAAATTATGATATATTTTATATTATAAATAAATAAATTCCTCGTAATTATAATATCTTGTTATAAAAACATTGTCTATTAAATATAAGAAAATTATTACTAATGTATAATTGTTCAAAAAATTATATATTTTCTAAGAGAATATTAACGTTAAACCAGGTTAAGACAACCTACAACACAACCTAAACCGTCTTAAAAAATATATTCATCTATTTTCAAAACCCATACCTATCCAAATCAACCTCTGGGCTGGGTGGCTAGCCAAGTTGGGAAATGTTCATCCCTACCTAAGCATTGCTTTTGAACTGGATTCAACCATGTAATTCATAATCTTTTTTAGTTCTACAAGTGTACTTACATCTAAAAGATTATGCCAAGAATCGAGTAACTAAGCCTATTAGGATACAAGGAAGTACAAGCAATGCAAAAGTACATTTCCATTGTATGATTGGCATCACAAAAACATACGAAATAATAAAAATGAAAAATGGTTTACCCTGAGAGTGTGAAGAAACTCGAAGCTATCGTAACAACGGACATACAGAAAACGGGCCATGCAGAGATCGTACAAGGCTTGATCATAAGAATCCGTTCCGTGTTGCGTGATGCGATGAATGAGCAATTGGGAGAAGCGCGTGATGTCGAAGCGGCAATCGAGGTCGAGAAAGAGTACCAGGTGGTCGAGGCCTCCGTAGGGTTTGGGGAGAACGGAAGTGATGGCGGCTTGAATGAGAATTTGGGTTTTTGCGGAGGGCGAGGGTCCGACAAGCTCCAGGACGTTGCCGACGCGAAGAGGAACCCTATGCAGCGGCGGAGGAAACACGAACGGCCGAACGCTGCTCACTCTGCTCAGCATCTCCGCCCCACTCTCATCTCCTTCAATCCACTTTTCAATTTCTTCTCTCTCTTTCTCTTTCTCTTTCATTTCTCTTCTCACTTTTCAAATCTCAATTCACCTTTGCATTCTCACCATTTCCCACTTCACGCAAACCACACTTCTTCCCGCCAAATAATCCCTGCACACAACAGTAACGATTTCACTCTTGGGATCTTTGTAAGACAAAAACAATATAAGAGCTTTGCTCTTTGAAAGAAAAACCTTGATAACAAATATACTAACTATTGTTTAATTCTTTTATATAACTTTGGTTTCTTAGTTTCATTCTTCTAATTAATTTCGTGATTACATGATTCAAAAGTTAAAGGCATATAAAATTTGATTGAGTTGGATTAACTCTTGTTTAATTTAATTATCACTATGCGAAAATTGAATGATGATTTAGTTTATTCAAATGAGAATTGAATCGTCATAATCTTAAGATAGAATGTGAAATATTTATTAGTAAAAAATCTTAGTGATATGCTTTTCATTCACTTTATAACATCTATTTATTCTCTTATTAAACAAACACTTGTATTGAAATTATTAATTTTCATTATTTAGAAATAAATTTTAAATTTTATTCACATTCAATAGAAATAGAGTGTTATCTAATTTTTTTATCTTATCATTCATTTATTGTTAAACGATTTAGTCATAATATTTTTAATTTAATTGACTATACTGATACGACACGAACACGGATATAGAAATACGTAAAAATTCTAAAATGTAGGACACGAAGACATGAATCTATATATTATATAATTATGAATTATATAAATTGACAATAAAGATTTATGTGCACAAGTATGTTCCAGATTATTTATTGGAGTAGAAAGATGTTTTTCATGACTGGTTCACAAGGATTTGTTTCTTATTTTTATAATCATAATAACAATTTATACAATAAAGTTTGAATTTTGAGAAAATTAATGTATTTTCTTAAAATTGTGTTAAAACCGTACTAGAATTGTCAGAAATCTAACAAATATTTTTTGAATTAGACACTTCACAGATACGTATCCTACAAATGTCATACTCGTATCGGAGACCAACACGTCATTTAAGAGGATTGTCCGAACTTCATAGCTATATATAGTATGACTTTGTGCAAACTAAAAAGTATTAATTTAATCTCTCTTTTTTAATATTTACATTAATTATTACTTCTTAAAAATCATAAATTTTCAAAATCAAATTAACCAACTAAAACCACTGAAAAAAGACATTTAAACCACCACCGTCTACTTTCTTGAATATTGTATTGCATAAATCTTCAACAAAATTTCAATAAAATAAAAGAATGAATATATATATCTATTAAAGTTTCAATCAAATAAAAAGGAAAACAAACTTAATAACTAAGTTAAACAAAAATTCAACAAACAACAAATAAAACAAACCTTGAATATGCTCGAATAAACATCAAACTATAATGATATAGTTTGGATACTCATAACTGTTTTAACGGTTCCTAATGCATGATATATTATACATGTGTATATTTTAGGCATTGTCATACAATACTATTGAAAAATAAATATAATTATTATACTATTATACTTTTTTTCTACCTCAGCTTGTATAATCCAAAGATATTTTCAAAACCATAATTACTACAAGGCATAATTTTAAGTAATTAGGGGTACAAATCAAGATCATGACTACAAGAACAAATATATTTTTTATCATTTTGTAACAATAACAACTTCAATAAAATATAAAAATTATAATATTCTCCTTACACCACACAATTTTATTTTAATTCGAAAATTTATTGTGCAAATAAATTCCATATTAAAAAACAATAATAAATTAAAATAATTTTCGTAATTAAATTTAAAAAGAAAAGAGGGTGTGACTGTGTAAGGAGACGTGGCTGGTTATTAACGAATGACATGTTTTTTGGCCGTGGCGTGTTAGGAATGCTTAAGCAACCACGAGGTTTGCACATGGCAACCTGTGGTTGGCTTTGCTTACAACCAAAACGTGAGGTTCTTGTTCTCTTAATTCCCCAACAACCTTCAATATCCACATTATGCTGTTCCTCCCGTTTCTTCTTAGTTTATCTTTTTCACACTCTCACCTCATTAATATTTTCTTAAGTTTTGTTAATATAGGACCCATCAAAAAATAAAAGGTTTTAAGAAACATTAACCAAAGGGGTGGCTGTTCGTTCCAAAAGTTCCTGTTTTTCTGTCTTTCACCAACACCACCAGGTTTGCTCTCTACATGTACTTTACATGTTCAATAAAGCTATTGTTGATTTACAGCATGTATGTGTATGGTTTTGAACATAAGGAGTATGGGTATTTTATCTGTGTTATTCTGTTAGTTACTTTAGTTTGTAGTGAAGTTTTTTTATAATCTTCCTTTGGAATTCTAGTATTGGCTTATGAAAGGAAGAAACAAAACAACTTTCAATATCGAACTAGCATTTTCTGTTCATTTCTCTATTACGATGATCTCTTTGATGTACTCTCTGCATGGAGTTAGGATGGATGTTTGTTAACTAAATTCCTGCTTATAAGCTCGTCTATTTCATCAGAGTAAAAATTGTCTCGGTCTATGTTGGAGACTAAAGATTAGAGCATTTAATAATATATGAGTGAATGCAAACTTCACCTCGATTTTACGAGGTTGAGTTAAGCTTAAAGTTCACTTCTTAATATGATATCAGAGTTATTTCGAACCTAGTGAGAGTTTGTTGGACATATCATGCCACTATCGGATCGTTATCGAATCACCCATAATATGTTGTTTCACGCACGAGTTGTCACTCTCGGCGTGAAAGCGGTATGTTGGAGATCCCACATCGACGACTAGAGATTAGAGCATTTCATAATAAATGAATGGGTGCAAACCTCATCTCATAAATCGGTTTTATGAGATTGAGTTAGGCTTAAAGTCCATCTTTAGTAATCTACTATTATTCCTGTCTTTTTGTTTCAACTGGTCTTATCAAATTTTGTATATGCTTCATGATGTTTGTGACCTTCTTTTAGCATTTTGTGATTTGTTTGCAAAAACTAAGAAAATGATATGTCTGTTCTTTCTTTTTGTGTGTGTATCTGACAGTGTTTCTCACTTTCTATGTATTTTGAATAAAGTGAGTACAGGACACGATGAACATTATGTCCACCCACCAGTGTAGTTGGCCCCTTAGAATTCAGGATCATGGTGACAAAGCAAGCATTAATAAGGCTCCATTTTTTAGAGGATTGGACTTCCTTAATGTTGGATACCATGCTCAAAAATACGGTCATAGTCCCAGAAAATGCAGACCCATTTTTTCCAGTTCAGGAAGCAACAAGGATCCTTCTGATTCAGATGACATTGACAAGAACAAACCCCAGAACGGTGAAATGGGAGGAGTATGTTCACTTTTCATCCTGTTTACATGTAATTCATTGGATTATACAATATTTCACCATGGCACCTTAAGCATTTACTCCTCCTTTGCCTCTATTCTCTTCTTTCCTTTTCGTTCCTCTAAAGTCTCATGAACTGGCCGGATATGAAATTGTATGTTAGAAATACCATTTTTCTATCCTTTAATTTGTCAGCCTTTCTGACTTAGTTCCTATATTTCTTACCCTATGCTCTTTTTTTATAGCTTTCTTTATGTAATATAGTTGATGAATTTACCTTTATGTAAAGTTGTTTTCCAATTGTTAAATCCAGACTCAGTCCTAAGAATGATGATTAAGTATCAACTTTCCATTGTTGTGCATACATCTGAGTCTGGCTCTTTTGAAATATGCATCAGGTGAATAGTGAAATTCTTAGAGAGAATCTCGAGAAAATAGTTGGAAGAGATGATTCCACTTTTAGTGGATTTGACCTTGCTACTCTTATTAGGAACAAATATGGGAGGTCTTATGATGTTCAGTTGATAAAGAAGGTAAGTTTTTTAAACAGGTGGAACTTTATGAGATTTACTTGTCCTGCATGACAAATTCAACATATAACTTGCTTCTTTCTTCCGAAGTACAATTATTGTGAAATGAAGATAGTTATCCAGCACACGTATGGACCAATTTCAAAAGTTGCTAGCATCTTGTTCTTGAATATTGTTGCATTATCTGTTTCCTTCAAATTATATCCTTGTCCTTGTTCTTGAAACTTCATATGCGTATATGATGTTTGTTCCCTATTTTCACATTTTACTTACGAAGTCCTTGGAGCATTATATCAGCTCCTTGGTGTTTGCTTGATTCTTTGAAACTGGATAAATTGCTGAATTAAGACATGGTTTGATCTTCTACTGTTAAACATAATCTGTGACAGGAATTCATGGGAAGAAATCTCCTTGCGATGAATGTCATGTGGAAGTACATGGAGCAGGTATTAAAAATTATGTACTACATCTTATCTTTGCATATGATACATGACTTGAGTAGATTCCTTTCAAATGAAATGTACGATTTGTTGGATATTAAGAAGAAAGAAAAAGGAAAATACTAGATACAATTTTTTTTCCTATAGTTTTTGTCATAATGAGTTGATGTTGTTATTGACTCTGTTGCATAAATGAATGTCCCCTGCACTTTTCACTTGTCAGCTAATGCCTTCTATAAGTTTAGAAGGGGGCACAGAAGAAAAAGCAAAAGGCAAAAGTTTCCACCATTTCAATTTCATAGATAGCTTTGGTATAAAGTAGTTTGATTTTGAGTACCTAAACCATGCATTTGGTTGTGCTCTGAAGTACATGGTCATTAAAAGCTTTTTGTACTAGTATGGAATTGCTTGTATTCATTGATGTTATCCACGTAATAATATATTTCAGTATGTGTAATATCCTTTTGCTATTAGAGATCTTTCCCATTGACTGAAGAAGAGTATATTTTGAGGCTTGATGATGTTGCAAACTCCTTAAAATGTTGGGGAGCTGTCTCACATATTCGGAACAGCCTAGAAAAGTCAAAGGAACGACCTCGAATAGGGAAGGTAAAATTATGCTCTTCTTTCGTACGTTTACCTAGATGTTGTATGGTGAGAGGATGATATGCATCCTTCTTAGAAAAGACAAAAGACACAAATAAGAAAAACAATAAAACAATGACTGCTCAATGCAAACCAGCTCATGCAAATTAGAGGTAGTACCATTTTAACCTTTATTGGTGATGAACAAATAAGAGCTATAAAGAAAAAACTCTGAAAGAAGTGTAAGTTTTGGCAATAATCCTAGACATAAGTTTTGGCTGACAAGACCAGAAAAACTGGTCTGTGCACATTCTAATATCTGATTATTTGGTGCAGGCAGTAAGCATTTTTATAGATATGGATGAGTCAGGTGCTCGTGCCAACGAGTGGATCTACAAATAGAATGGAAAGCATTGGTGAGTTGAAATGTTATGCTAGTCACTGGATTTCAGATCACTGCGTGGGAAAAGTTCATAGCCGCAGGAGCACCACTTTTTGGTGAATTTCGTTATTTTGGAATTTTATTATACTTGGATCTTAACATCTCCAGATGCATGTTCTAACGTTTCTTATGGCAACTTGGCATCAGGCCTAGGCAACAATAATTTTGGTTCTTCCCTTCTTTTTTTCAATTGTTCATATTGATGTAAAATTAGTTAATATAAGAAAAGCATTCATATTAGTTAATGTAAGAAAAATATTCATATTAAATTTATAGCAAACTTGTCTCTGATTCAGGGGATATATTGGTATTAATGGCTGTTAATGTTGTGCGTGCCCGTTCCTTGAGAGAATTACTTGAACATGATAGAAATTTGAATCATTTACCAGTAAGTGAATATAGCCATTGACACTGAACTGCTTGTATAGAGAAAACGCTTTTCAATATAGCCAGTGCCAAAATAAAGTTGAGCAGCAAAACAGTAAGAGAAGACTACTCTCAATAGATTCCAATTCAAATTTTAATGAGCATTTTCCGTTTTTATAGCATTTTACCTTTTGCACGAAATATGTCCAAGTAAACAATGAATTTGTTCTTTGGTCGCATTATTTTGTGAGCATCAACTAGGGTAAGAATTTAGGTGTTTACCGATCTACAATTAAAACACAGATATTAAAACACAGAAGAAAGAAACATCTCATTCTACAAAAACTGAATTATGGCAACAAAAAATTAAACTTATGATCCATTTCAGTAAAAGCTACAATTTACATGCTATCTAATTTATCTTTGTCTGCTTTCTTTACAATACTTATAAGCCGACCTAGCATTAGCATCTACATAAATAACCTCGTTGATACATCAAAAGTCATATAAACCTCTATCACGCGCTGTAAGGAGCCCGACCGGTCATAGTAATTCTTTACAATCAAAGATCAAGAACAGATCAATCAATTCTTTGCTTCAAAGACTACAAAAGTTTCCCTTTTTTCGGGTGGAGGAAAAAGAAAGAAGAAAACCTATAATAAATCTATTTTAAGAGCTGGTATTTTGAATTGGTAGTGAGGGACACTGGTCCACTGATGAGATTAAGAGCTTCCTAAGAGAACGGTACTGCAGACGGACATTCTCCCCAGTTTCAATAATCTTGAGCAAATACCTGCACCAAAGTTCAACACTAAATGAGCATTTTACTTTTCCACTCTTTTCCTGCTCAAATTAATATTGCAAAAAATGTTCAGGAAGTATGATAAGATAAGTGATATAAATTAAGTATGAAAAGTGTAAAAAACATTATAAACGGAAAAATCCCACACACCAATAATATTCTACACGTTCAAAAATAGAACATTATAATTGTCTCAAATGTATGCATGAAATACTACAATGCTAATAAAACTAGATGGGATAGCAAGTCAACCAGGTTCGGCTATTTAAAACGACATATCGCAACAGAGTAAAAACTTTCAGAGAATTTGAGAAATAAAGAGTTGATTCACTTGATTGTGACTGTTTGTTTTCATACGGGTATACAAAAATTTTATAAGTCAATCGAAGAGGATACCTAAGTATATTATCCATAAACAGAGGAACCTGCGACGGTAATTTTGGTAGGTGACGAAGACAGTATGAGATACAATGAAACCAAGCAAAAACCTCAATACCCTTAGACACCCAAATGGGAAAATTCGCCAAGGCATAAAAGAAGCCTGCTAATTATGTAATGTGCAAGGAAGTAAAGCTTTTATATAAATATTTCAACATTAAGGGTAACTTATATCTCAAATTATACCGAGACTACAAGCAAATTTTACAAGTTCATTCTTCTTGATAACTCACCAGCCATTGAGACACTGAGATGTAATCACAGCTTCTTTCCCAACAAATTTTTCTGGTGTTCTTCTGTTACCCTGTAGAAATTGGTTGTTAATGATTTCACTGACCCTTGAATACATTAATTGTTAAAAAATTGAAAATGTAACACTGAAAATGTTTACCTTAATAATGACTTTCTCATTTACCGAGAATGGATATTGCACTCCCCGCTGAAGTCCATCAGCAGCACTAAAATCTCCATTTTCCTGGAACATTTGAGTGTCGATATAAATAACTTTTCTCCCGAAAATACCAGAAACCATATTTAACTATTCTCTCTGACTGCAGGGAATTTAAAAATAATTGCCACTAACAGCAACATAAGATATGAAAACAAGAAATATCAGCACAAAGATTGCACTATCTAGTTGCTGGTATTAAATTTCAAATCAAATCTTAGGTAACCTTAGTGAATAAAAGTTCTACAAAAATTTGAATCTCAAATCTGGAATTTCTGCATAAAAACAGGACATTTCTAGATATTATTTTATGAATGGAACTAACAAAAAGCTAAATAACATTTTTATAAAGTACATTTCTGGAACCGTCACATTCCAGTCAACCTCAGCCATGCTTCTCCTAGTCATTGTTGAAGTAATATATAAAACATAGCGCCACTTACAAAAGAAGCTGAATAAAACATTCCAAGATCCTTCTAGGTAAATCATACCATACACAGTCAACTTAAGATGTCATGCTATCTCCTAATCACTGTTAATTAACTTTGAATAAAAATGACCGATGTATATTTGTCAGTTGTTTCACATTTAATGTATAGCTTCACATTTTTTCTTCTAAGATATAAGAATGTTTTCTGCCACTATTTTTTCTTTGAACATTTGCTAATAATGTGATTGAAAAGGCAAAAAAATACATGATACTTAAGTTGTATACCCTGTTCACTCTTCTCATTGAATCCATTTGATCACCCATTTCTTTCCGCCGCTTTCGGAGAGCAGCATTACGAAATAACCTCCGTTCATCCTCATGCTTGACAGCAGCAGCTGCAGCTCTAAGAGCTGAAAAGGAAATCAAATTATTTTGTCACAAACTAAATAAATAAAAACTTAACAGTTAGCAAAAAGCACAAAAAAGACGTAGCAAAACCAGAAATATGGCGATATATAATCTGTGTATTAATGCATATTGTGTAGATGGATAACATATAAACTACGGTAGAAAATGGAAGATACCAAGATTAGGGATCAAAGGACCAGTTTCAATTTCTGTATTGCAGAGAGTACATCTGGACTGCGACAGAAACAATCATTGTAAGTATGATTCTTGGCTCTTCCCATCTAAAAATTTAATGAAAATGAAAATGGAAAGTAATAAAAACGAGACAACACGGGTACAACCAAAATAAGAATACAAAAATGCATGGAGGTACAAATACCAAGAAAACAAGTTTAAATACACAGCAAACAAATATCTGGTAGAATTTGATACTGAATTTAATTGTAAAATTGAAGGCATTAATTAGCTTAAAGTAGTTAATATTTTGTTATAGAAATTAAATGTTAACAATTAGAAGACCAATGTAATATTTAAGCTTTTTAACTTGGGATGTTCTGCTAACTCCCATATTTTCTGTATCTGTATGTAACTGTGACTGTGCCAATAGATCTTGTCAAGGATTCTACATCTTAACAAGTATGCTCCATAATTTCAACAACTGCACAAGGTTTCAGATAATTTCAAATCTAAGTATTAACTAGTGATTCCACTCAGTACACTGAATTCATGACTATTATTCACAATATTGTAAGCAACCCACCCACCAATTCAAATTTTACACCAACTTTCATTCCTAACATCTACAGATTTATTATCCAGACAGCAGCATAGATTTAATCTTTGCACTCTGGTAAGCATACTAGTAAAGCATGTGCAATTGTGTCACTGTGGCAGCATCACGTCGTGTTGCAAACACCACCCCCACCCCCTGTTGAACCCTCAAGTGCTTGACAATGTGTGGATGGCCATCATGGATTGTGGGTGGGCTAAGTTTTAATTAGAATGTTTTAAAATTTGGTATTTTTTATCTTATATTTTCAGCAACGTATGTGTGTGTACGAGAAGGGAAGTTACTTCTCATCCTCGCCCTTCATTTTCTTTTAATCTAAAGGTTAAAGATGAGTTATTCATTAGAACCAATAAATTAAAAAATAAAGTGTGGGGATGAAAATTAACTCTTACTCTTGGTGTAATTTAATCCCCCCTCTAAATATATAAACACACATATTGTGTAATATAAAACTACTTAGGATCGAATTAGACTATAGCTTTTACAGGGATGGTCGATCATGCTGCTATTGACTGCTATTCATGTAAGTCCTACTAAGTCCATAGATGGTTCAAATGCATAAGTGTAGCTTTCATCAGCAATGGGACATATTTCTTAATACAGAGATGTAACCTATATATGTTCTAGAAGACTGTGATAGGAAAGAGTCCTGCTTACTGTTTCAATGACTCTCCTCAGCATAAGACCACCAAAAGAATGTCCACATGAGACAAACATGGCATCTTCAAGGAATGTGCCACTGGTAAACAAAATTGAAAGAGGGAATTAAAATAGATATCAGAGTTAAATTAGATCTTGGTACATCCTTAAACATAACCATAATAAGTGAAAAGGATACAAAATGAGGCAATAACCCAACATACAAATTAAGAAGAAAAGCTTAACATGTGACCAGAGAGTACGAACAAAAACTCACAAATGTTGCATTAGATATTAAAAGATCCATAACTAAATTGCTGTAACAAACAAGTCAAGTGCCTTGAAAACCAACACAACATTCCAACTTCCAACTCTCCAGTTTTCTTTAACCCAATGTTATCTATAGCTTCATTATGCAGCATAGGAAGCTAAATGTTAAAGAAGATTTGCTCTTATCCATATTACATTGTGAAAATTTGATTAATGATATTGATAACATCATGTATGTGACAATTTAACTCTGGCTCCATAGGAAATGTCATAAACAATCATTTCGTACCAGTAGCATAGCCAATAGCAACAGAAAAAGGACAGTGTAATGAATTAGAAAACCTTGGGCATAGCACTAACTTTCTAAGGGAGAAAGTAAGAATAAGGACAGAACAAAGATAATAGTTTATTTCCATATCCTTAAATTCATTGCATGTCCTATTAAAAAATGCATACGGATCATAATAAACAAAGGAAAATGGTGCACTAAATAATTTTCAGAATGTAAGATTTAAAAATACACAAAAGAACAAAAAAAAGTGTCAACCCAAAGCTTTGGCACACAATGCTCAAACAGGATGGTGTCACTCATGTATTTCTGGAATTACATTACACACAATCCATTGCAAAAATTAGCATAATGTTTTTCTGTATTTCTCAAACAGTGTATTTATTAATTTTTAAGTTTTAATAAACTCCTGTGTTATGGCAACTGTTATTTTTAAGAAACTTAAAAAGAACTATGATATGAGACTATTTCACTATGTTTGCAAGAGATAAAAGTGGGAAGAAAGAAAAAGAGAAAGAAAACATGTATAACAATGTTTTTTTCCTTTGTTTGGTTTGCGAGAAAGTGAAAGGAAAATGAGAAAACTAGCTGACTTTGAGACAAAAATTCTAACTCATCTTTCCTTTCACTTTCCCTCCAATGTAAATCTCAAACTTTTCTCTCTATTGCAACAACAGTGGTAATAACAAATCATATAGAAATATAGCATGAATAACATACTTCTCAAACAAACTGCTAAATCAGTTGGAGTGTTGAAGTTAATGTGTTAAACTACACTTACGATAAAGGATCTGATAGAACACTTCTTAATGATGGCTCCTTGTTCATACTGTTTTGAGCTGCAACCTGAAAATATAAGCATTATTATAAGTGTCCACATACATGAAAGAAAATATTTTCTTACAGAAAAATTGTGCTAGATGTTTGACATGAAGAGCCAATATTACTTATATAAGAGCTCTTAAAAATGTCAGGGACACAAGAAAAAGACCATTACGATCTTCTGAATAGCTAGCCTCAACTCAATGGTTAACCAGATCCTCATATGCCAATAAGCTTACGACAAAACTACTACACGGGTAAACATTACTTACAAATAAGTGAAACAAAATAGCCATAATCAAAAAAGTTTATTAGGTGCATTAAGTATTATCCAAGCCTTTCTTGGTGAAATAGGAGGTAAAAAACAATATTACAAAAGACAATGAAACAATGTTTTAGATTAATTTGTTGTGAACTGTACTCTTCTGCTTTCTGTTAAGATATTTCATATTAGAAAGAATCTTGTTGGATCTGGTTGAAGACGAACTGTTGTGGTTTATGCAGCTGGAGAGTTACATTTGGCAGGGATATGAATGCCAACATTTTGATTAGTACATAGTTTTACATATATTAGAAGTATTAGGGTTGGCTAAAGAAGAATGCAGTATTTTGAAAGGTGCCACTTTACACCTCCATATGTTATGGTTAGAGTCTCATTTTGTTTATCTAATCATTGTTAGATGTAATAGGCTTAGCCCATACTTTTTGTATGTTTCTTATCTATAAGTAAAACTATGTTTCTTATCTATACACAAAGGATTAAAATCTTAAACCTCATTTTTACTCTATTTTTACATGGTATCTAGAGTTAGGGTAAAATCCTTGACTTCCTGGTGAACCCACTATTCACTGGTGATTCTTTCCCATCGTCGCGCCTCCCTCCAGATCGTCTCGCCCAAGCGACCACCACGCCGCAAAGATTGCAGCGATTGGAGCTCCAACACGACCTCATGGGCCTCTCCATGCACGTCACAGCCACCGCTTTCCGTCGCGTGTGGCGACGTGCCTGAACCTTTTTTCGGAGGCAATTACTAGAGTCAAGATCACCTTGTCATCCACGTTCTGGATCTGCCCTTGTCATCCATTAGGAGTTTGTTTGTTTTTTTAGGGTTTTTATATTTCCTCTAAGGTTTTTCTCTCTCCTTTTCATATATGGCCTCTTTTGTTGCCACTATGCATGATTCATACATTTATTGCAAGCCAGGCAAAGGACATCACAAGTGTGAACATTGTCACAAGCTAGGTCACAAAATTGACAAGTGTTATGTCTTCCATGGTCCTCCTCCTCAATCTGATGCAGCTATCCAAAGTGCTCCTTCGCAACCGTCTACTTTGGGCCCTACTTCAACTGATACCTTAGGACAACCTGTTATTTTCAATGAATTTCTCAGATGGTATTAGGATCGTCAAAACTCATTCAAGCTCTCTTAGCCCTTGGATTCTAGACTCAGGTGCCACACATATTATTGGTAACAAATATTTTTTCTCTTCTTTGTCTACTTCGGGTTATTTACCTTATATTACCATAAAAGGCTTTAGGGTCTCATCACATGGTGTTGGGACTATTCATATTCTTCCTTCTTTATCTATTGATAATGTTATTTATGTCCCTAACTCTACATTTAACTTATTATCCATTAGTCGTTTCATTCGTCCCTTAATTGTGTGGTTTTTTCTACCAAAAATTATGTTTGTTTACAATTACAAGACCAAAGTTCGAGACAAATGATTGGCTCAAGATGTGAATCTTATGGTCTTTATCACCTATGGACATCTACAAATGTTGGCACCGTGATGGATTTTCCATCTCTCCTTCATGCTCAGTTGGATCGTCCTAGTCTTGCCAAGATGCAGCAGTTTGTCGAAGTCATTGAGTTTGTCTTGTGAGTCGTGTCAATTAGGGAAACACAGTTGTAGTTCTTTTCCTAGTAGTGGCTCGCAACAAGCTTCATCTCCTTTTACCTTAGTTCACTTTGACAGTTGGGGACCAAGTCATGTTAAGTCCAATTTAGAATTTTAGTATTTTGTTACTTTTATTGATGATTATTCAAGGTGTACTTGGTTGTTTTTATTGAAAAATCGTTTTGAGTTGTTTTCTATATTTCAATCTTTTTACGATGAAATTAAAGATCAATTTAGAGTTTTTGTTTGAACCTTGTGCAATGATGATGCCTATGAGTATTTTTCTCATTCTTTTAAAAATTGTATGGCGTCTCGTGACATTCTTTATCAAACTTCATGTGCTTATACACCTTAACAAAATGAGGTGGTCGAGCACAAGAATAGACATCTTGTTGAAACAACTCACACAATTTTAATACATGGTGAGGTTCCTCAACGTTTTTGGGGTGATGTTCTTAATGTGTGTTATCTCATTAATCACATGCCACCTTCAGTTATAGACAACAAAATTTCTCATGACGGGGAGTGTTAGATGTAATGGGTTTAGCCCATACTTTTTTGTATGTTTCTTATCTATAAATACATAACCCTATGTGTTCATCATACACAAGGGATTAATTTTGTACCTCCTTTTTACTTTATTTTCACAATCATGATGAGTGTGGAGGACTTCCATGATGCATATTAAAATAAAACAGTAGGAGAGATAACTTACATCAGCATTATCACATCTGCTGCCTATCAATTCTTCAGCAGCAAGCTCATCCATAAATTGGCTTACAGAAATTCGAACATATTTTTGGGGAATAACATGGCCAGCTGCTGCTATTGGGGAACAATCTAATATAGCATTTCCCTGTGGCATGAGTCTATATGCAAGAGAAGTCCTACACAAAACTCAAGAAAGTACCTAAATAAGTTCCTTGGAAATCTTATCAACCATTACAAATACAAAACAATTTAATATATATATATATATATTTGGTACCTTCCTCCCCCATTAGGACTCAGAAAATAATCAGGAGAAGCTCTATATGATGTAGCAGGACGTAGACCAGCAGTAGCATGACTAAGCGCCTTGCCTGTTATCAGTAAAAGATCTCCAGGCCCAGAACCACTGTCAGCCAGATACCAGCGACCACTGGGGTCACATATCTAGAGAAGAAAACAGAGATTGTTTATAAAACCTGGAAGATAAATCAACTCAAAAATCACCAAGCTTTAACTTGTCACCAAACAAAATTGCCCAAAGGTTAGAAAATAAATATTGGAGGATAGCACGAGACAGTAAATTTTATGGGACCTAAAGCCAATTATTTTTTCTTTGGTGAACTAAGACACTTGAACACTCTACTTTTCATCTATACAAAATTTAATAGACACCTGAAGACCAGGAGTGTCAGAAGATATCAACGTCAACAATCCCTTTTCAACTTCACCATTCATGGTAGGCTTACCACCACCAATGGCACCTCTTCCATTTTGCAAAGAAGAATGTGAGTATGTCGCAACAAGAACTGACGATGACACCTCATTAGCAGGCAAGGGAGCATCATCGAGCAAATGGTTAAAAACACTGCACAAAAACACACACGTTCAAAAAACTAGAAAGAAATGAACAACCAGCCAATACACAATAACAATGCAGTTAAACTAAAAAGGAAGGTCCTCCATCACAATATCCATTCCTTACTCGCTTCTAAGACGTAAATATCTTGCAATGGCACTTAGGGAAGATCGAGATGCCTTTCCCATGCATCTAAAAATATCAGCCATGCAGGGGGGAGAATAATCCCAATCCTCCAAAGCCCTGAAACCATAAAATAAAAGTAACAAAAAAGGATTAAGCCAAATATCATTTGTCTCAAAACAATAGTTTTCCATCAAAACACTAAAGCCCCAAACCGATCAAGCAATAACTACTAGTACCCTTATCTGAATAAACTTCCCCATGAACAATCACTGAATAAAAAAATAACAATACAAGACAATTGAACACTAAATTCATGAATTGAGATTGAAAATTTATTTAAGCTTGTAAGCACTTCAAAAATAAATTAAGCTTCCCTCATATGTTAAAATCAACTTCTCTAAACTTATAGAAACTTTCACATCAAATCTAACTTATACAAAAAGCTAAAGGATCTATTTAAATAAGGTTCTTCACAAGTACTTTTAGGAGATGAAAAAACTAAATATAACTTCTCAAGTTAAAATTAACTTATGCATAAGTTAAAATCATCTTTAAGAAAAAACTAATGTAAGAGAACTTCTTCAAGTTAACTTACATATAAGTCAATCTTATAAAGAAGTTCTTACATATAGTTTATTCAAGTGCTCACATAATCTTCTCCTACAAGTACTTCTGGAGTCCACCCAAACAGAGTACAAAACTTAATCTTAGCTTAATTGAGGAACCTCAACTCATTTTTAACTCACTTATTTCCTTCTACGGTAATTGCTAAGGGAGAAATTTATTTATACCTTCCTGCTCTGTACATGTAAACCCCACGGCTACCCTTCCCAACACCAAGTTGGGCCCTACTTCTGAAAAACAACTTTGCACCTTCCAAGCCGCATCGCATCAGAGCAGTGTCCTCGCTCCCTAATTCGATCAACGCGGCATTGTGCCGCAGCAGAGACCCGCACAGCGCCTCCATTGCTCTCAGATACGGCCCCGCCGGTGCCCCATCATAGGGGCCAATGTCCGAGAGGCGGACTCTCACCAGCGGACACGTCGGAACCGCCGTCAAAGCAGGCTCCACCGCCGTAACTGGCACCGGATGCGATGAGAGCGGGGGTTGGCGGAGGGGAGCGACGACGGAGATCGGCGACTGCGATGAGGGCGACCTAATGGAAGTGGCGGCGGGGGTTGCGGTTGCGGCGGCGACGGTGGAGGTTGAGGATTGGGAATTTTTGAGGTATGGCACCAGTGCAGAAGGGTTCTGCTGTTGCTGTTGTTGTTGCTGCTGCTGTTGCATGATCACTACCATCAATCATTCTGAACCGTCTTTGAGAATATGACTGATGAATGACTCGGTTAGGGTTTCTGAGTTTGTTGGGCTCTGTGATCCATTTTGATGGCGCCACTCACCCTTTCATGTTTTGCTTTGTGTTTTTCCCTTTACCTGTGGAAGTTCAAAAACTCCTCTCTTCTACACCAGGGTTTCTTGGCTAACACCAGAGAGGAAGTTCTAACTCACTTCTTCTAAAAACAAATATTAAATTAAATTAAGCAAAATTAACAAGTAGAATTTTAAGATTATGTTAAAAGCCTCTTAGAATTATCATAATCCAATAAGTATTTTTTAAATTAAATATTTTATCCATATGTGTTTACGAGTGTCAAGTATTAAGTTTTTAAATTAAATTAAGTTTTTAAATTAAATATTTCATCGATACGTGTTTTATGAGTGTCATACGAATGTCAATTTTAAATTAAACATTTTATCAATATATGTGTTCTATGAGTGTCATATGATAGTTATTATTTTAAATTGAACATTTTATTCATATGTATTTGATGATTGTCATACAAATGTCAATGTTTTACTAATATCGTATAAATATTGATATCCTACTAATGTCGCACAATTGTCGGCACCCGAGACATCTTTAAAAGACGTGTCCAAACCTTATATTAAACTATATTAAACTATAGTAGAATCAGCTAAAAAATGAAAAAAAAATAGTTTAAAATTTAAATAACCAACTCAAAAATTATGTTAAAAAAGTGTTTCATAAAGTTAAGTTACGAAGAAAGTTGTAAGAAATATAAATAAGATTTTTTTTATTTTTTATAATCTGTATCGATTAAATTGTACTAATATTTATGTAAAATATAGTTTTAAATACTTGTCATCTCTCAATAAAAATATTGGTGTAACATTAAATCAATTATAATTGTTCGGTAATAATCCAACAATTGTAAAAATAAACAAAAGTTTGAACAATGAAATCTATTTGTATTACTATTTAAAAAATAAGATACTTTTATTTAAATAAATTATTATAAAAGGCTGAGTAGTTTGTACTTAAAAAAAAGAGTTGCATTGTCAAACACAAATTAAACTATTTTATCAATATTTTATTTATATTTTACATGACATTTTTTTGCCAAACACACACTTACTTGTGTTTTTAATAAAATAGTATTTATTTTAAATAGATATTCATTTATATATGTATATATGTAATCAATTTCATTTACTTTTGTTATGTTTTAGAAAAGTGAGATTGGTTTATCTTATTTTATTATAAAAAATAAAATCTGTTGTTTCTAACAATTTTTTAAATTTTTATATTTTCAACTTTAAATTTTAATGTATATAATTTTTTATTTAAGTTTTATTTAATGTAATGTTTTTAATTTAAAAAATAGTGTCATTTTGTTATAAATATAAGGGGGCAAATTACTGTCAATTTTTAAAAAAATTTAAAAAATAGTTATCATTTAATATTTTATGTAAATAAGATACCGTTTTCCCTGCAAAACTTGTATACCTTGTTTTTTATTTTCAATAATTTTTTTCATTGTGATTCGTAATAAAAAAAATAGTATTTATCATTTTTTAGCATCATCTAAGTGATTAATTGCTGATTAAATGATCATGAAAGAAGTTAAATAGCATTAACATATATATTTATTTACAACTATTTTGTTTAATGACAAGTATTTTAGCTATATAAATAATGTGATTTTGCATCTCTTGCTTAATTTATTTTGGTTTTATCCTTTGAATGATTAAATACAACAGAGGATGATGATAAATATACATAAACTTTTTTCTCCAAATTCTTTATCTCGTTTTAGAGAAAAAAAAAACACAAACCTATTAAAAGGAATTTACATTGTTTGCATCATATTTAAAAAAAAAAACAAAGCAAAATAATTGTAAGAAATTACATGTTTCATAAGTTATTCACATGATCAGTTAACCAAATTATTATTTAAAAGATATAAAGGAATTTTATGTATATATAACCTTTTTATTCCTTTTAAATTTGTATATTTTAATTTTGTTTATGATTTTTTTATTTTAATTATTAATATTTTTTTGAGATATTCAACATACTTTTTCATGTCGAAACTGACAACTTGTACATTAAATTAAATATTTATGAATGATTTAATAGCGGATAAATAACGAGTCCGAAAACGAATTAAGTTAATATTATAAATACATCGCTTATAATATGAGATGTGTTTGAATTAATATAGTTTCACTATGATTAAGGTTTGTGTTATCTATTTCATTTAGGTTTTTGTGTTCATTATGAAACTCGATAAATGAAAATCAATACATATATAAGACATCTCTTTGTTTTGTATCTTTTAGTTCATAATGATATAACGTATGCACCTTTTCTTTCGTTATGAGCTGTTTTAATTAACATAAAACGGTAATGTGAGGTACCATTTATTTAATGCACGTGCTCTTATACATTTTTTATAACTCATTTAAATCAACTTTATTGGAGTGTGCACATTGATCCAAAATAAGAAACATATTTTCTTAAAAGATTTAATTGCAAGGAGAAAAATGAAGACAAATTAATTAGACAAACTTTTATTATTGAGTTTTCACAATTTCTTATATTATAAGAATAAATTTAGTGTTTTATTTAATTAGAGATATGAAAACAAATGGAAAATTGATTTGTAATGTTTTGAAGAAAAAGTGAAGTGATTTGATATAATAAAAAGATACTAAATTTAAGTATAAAAATTGTTGATTTAATGAATTAATGTTAGAAAAATATTTTGAATGCAATGTTAAAATTATATCTAGGGGTATTTTTTAAAATATAATTTTTAAGAATATTAGAGAAAGTAAAAAAAAAAACAAACTAATAAATAGTACTATTTCAAAAACTCAAATATTATTATATAAGGGTAAATACTATTTTTCTATATAATTTTCACAACAAAAATGTTTTTTTTTACACCTAGGTTTTACCAATAAATATTAATATTTTAATTATTTATAAAAAATTATAATTTTTTTAATTTGAAAAATATTTTAACATTTTACATTATGTTTATATTTTATTAAGATTTTTTTATTATTAATTTTTTTTATTATAAATATTAATATTTTGTTGAGAGAGTAAAGTTGATAATATCAAAATATCATAATTCATACCTAATTCATACCCTTGATATCTCATTCAAAAATTTCTTACAAATCATTTAAATCAAACACACAAAATCCTTAATCAAACTAACCACATAAACAATATATCGTTTATACCAAATAAAATATTATTTGACAAAATATATTTAGAAAACATTACATCCAGTTTTTTTAATTTCCCAACCTTAAAAAAAATCTCTAAATTCCTCAATATGTAGCAAAGTAAACTAGGATCCTGTCATTATATAAAAAAAACATTTTCACAAGTTTCATTTTTATCAAATAAAAAAGAGAGTGAATACCCTTTTATTGAAAAATTGTAAAATTGTAAAATTATTTACACTGTAGGGTTTAAATATGTTTAAATATTTACAAAACAATAAAAAATCAAAAAATTATTTATTATATTAATTAATTTATGTATTATTTTATAAATTAAAAAATATATAATATTTAAAATAGTTATATTATTAATAAAAAGTTATAAAATTATTTTATACTATAAATTAATTACTATAATTATTACTAATTTTTTAATTTATAAATAATATATAATTTAATTAATTATCTATATCTCTAAAATTAATTATTATTTAATAATTTTTGTACAAAGTATTATTTTTTTAGTAATTTACAATAAAATTACGTAAATAATAAACTTATATTCAGAACAATTGTTGTTAATATTTTTTATACTTAGAAATTTTTAAAAAGGAAAACTATTAAAAATTAAATTTCAGTCTTATGGCAGCAGTACATAAAAATTACCACGTTTGTTGATAAAAATATAAAAAATAAAAATTACTACGTAAAGAGAAAATAATATTATGTTAAATGACCCTACAGTCCTTTTGACTTTAAAATAAATATATTAAACTTTTTCTTATGTTTTTAATAAAGTAATATTTATATTTCATTTTTTTTTAAATATTCACTTTTCTTTTAATTTTTAATCAATGACATTAACATGCTTTATAATTTTTAACAAAATAGGAGAGAGAGAGGATATATCGAAAGCTTATGCCAAAAATTATTTATATGGAGGATAAAATAAACAAATATATATAATCACTGTAACATCGTCCAAATCAATAAAATTTTAAATAGTGTTTAAAATAATAATGGAGTGCATAAATAAATATCTAAATAAAGTATAAATACAATAAGAAAACTCTATAAATAGATGATCAACCTAAGAGGTAAGTAAGAGTAAATTTTATCTGATGAATGTAAAACTATTTCTGATTTTAGCATCGCGTCTTGCAGATACAGACACCCATCTATGAGAGGAGAAGTCGAAAATCCAACTTAAAGAACCCAACCGAGAGGGGAGAAGCCGAAAGAACCATTAGAGAGATCAACCTATGAAGATTGTGTTATCAAGTTAAACAAGAGTTCTCGAAAAAAATTTAAAAATTATAAAAGTTAAAAACAAAAGTTTTGAATATAAAGATTAAAGATTTTTTTAAAATATATATATATATATATAATCTTATTCAAAATATACAAAAGTACGAGACTTGGTCACTAATTAAAATACGAAAAATGTAAATATTTATTTAAAATTTATAAAAAGTGTGAATGTTGTTTATTGAAAAAGATAAATAATGATAATTAGCTATTTTGAGGAGCATTAAGTGTAGTTTATTTATTTAGAAGCAAGTGTGATTTTTCTATTTTTATTTTAAAAATTAGATAAATATTGCTTAACCCTAAATTTAATATTAACTTTCATTCATAATTAAGAAGTATTGTTATTATAAAAAAAATAAAAAATTTGGAGAGAGTAAAAAAAGATATTAAGGATTGGTATTGAAGGTGAAGAAGAGGAAGAGTGCGGAGAGTGTTGAAGGAGTGAGGAGAAGCGATAAATCGCAGATCTAACAACACACTGCTGTTTCTTTCCTCCGATTCCGGGTACGACCATTTCACTTCCTTATCCTTTTTCTCTATTCGTTTATTTGCCCTTAATTTCGTTTTCTGCAACCAAAAAACCTTTCAATTCTCCATTTTCTATCCATTGTTACACCACTGCTTTGTTTTTCAATTCACATGATGTTACGAGTTACAAATTTTCAACCTACGCATGTGTTTCAACTCAATAATCTGTTATCATGCCTTTTCTCCAGCGATTTGCGCTCTTTCGATTGCTACGCAGGTTTTTTTTTGGGGAAAACTAGTTTTATGTTTTTCATCACAATGCTCAATTTTCCCCTTAAATCCGATGTCTGTTAGTAATTTATGTATCTTATAATTTTTTTTAACTTTGTTGTCAAACTTCTGAATAACCTTGTTTAGGTTAGGGTTGTGATAGTTTTATGTTTTCCTCAGAGGTTTGTTAATTACTGGTGTAGTTTCCGTCTTTATTTGTATGCGTGTGTAAGGGAAATTAACTGTCTTGCTCCTTTTTCAGAGCTCTGGTGGTTCGGTTCTGCTTGCTTTTGTTTCATGAGATTAAGGCCCCATGGCAACCCTTCCTGGAAAACAAGCTCCTTCGAATGGGTCTGTCTATGTGTGCAACTTACCCTACGGGACTGACGAAAATATGTTGGCTGAATATTTTGGCACCATTGGATTAGTGAAGGTATGGGGTCTCTGCATCAAGCATGCCAATCATTCAAAGTAATGTTATCATGTTGTCAAAATTGCTTTCCTACTCAAAAGAAGATTAGAAATATTGCAAGGAACATAACCATGGGCACTTATTTTTACCCTGGCTAGGTTGGAATCTTGTATTTTTTTTTTATGTAGAATAAGGTTTGGTTTTGATTCTTGCAAAATTAAGGTTTATTTGGGGTTGTTTATATGCTCACTAAAATGAATAGTTTAACATTTTCATTTTCATGATCGATGTGTCTTTTATTCCACTTCTATCTCGACCTAGTATTGTTCCTTTTCCTCTATTTTTTTTTCCTGTGTTGCATTCTATTTTGAACTTTTAGTCCTATTTCGTTTATAATTCATGCTATGCAGAAAGATAAACGTACAGGGAGACCAAAAATATGGTTATATCGAGACAAAGAGACTAATGAGCCAAAGGGAGATGCTACTGTAACATATGAAGATCCGCATGCTGCTTTAGCGGCTGTTGAATGGTTTAACAACAAAGATTTTCATGGCAGTTTAATTGGAGTTTTTATAGCAGAATCAAAAAACAAGGATGACCAAACTTATAATTCAGCAGCAGTAGAACCGGTAGATGCTGGTAATGTTGATGGATTAGAGGAGGCTACCAAGGATGTTAATGGTGGTAGTGGAAGAGGTAGAGGCCAAATTGATCCTTCAGGCAAAGCATGGCAACAAGATGGCGATTGGTTGTGTCCGAATACAAGGTCTGTGATATGAAATTGGTGAGCAGCTCTTTCTTGCTCTTGTACTTATTCAGTCATTTTAGATTATATAGAGCAGAAAGAATAACATTTTTTTCTTGTCACAGCAGTTGCTCCAATGTGAACTTTGCCTTTCGTGGTGCATGTAATCGCTGTGGAACTGCTCGTCCTGCTGGTGCTGCTGGAATATCAGGGGCTGGTGGCCGTGGCAAGGGACGTGCTGCTGGACAAGAATCAGGGGGTGCTGGCCGGCCAGCTGCTGGTGGGGGACTATTTGGTCCCAATGATTGGCCTTGTCCAATGTATGATTGTGTTGCATTGGCCTTTTGTGCTTTTTCTTCTGTGTCTGATTTCCTTATAATTATTTTTTGTTTTATTTTTTATTGCTTACATTCAAATTTCATTATTTTAGTGGTACCACATACACTTTTCTTATAAATTTACAAAACTTGCTGCTTAGCTACATCAATTGAATTACTTTTGTGTTATATTATTTTTTAAGAAGTGCTAGCAAACAATTTAAAAATCAGTAAATTGATTTTTGACGGTAAGATGTCTGTTTGTATGCATGGGGTACACAAACACAACCTTCATGCATGCGTTGTGAGGGCTCAAATAGAAGTTACCAGTTCCTGTTTAATTGACTCCAATTCATAAAAAAAAAGTCTTTATTTTGCACTTGGTTGGCTTCAAGAGGTTTGTTAAACATTTGCAGTAAACTGCCTATTCCCTCGTTCATGTATAATCTTATTCCTGATTGTGTTAGCTTCTGCCTTAACTATATATTCTAGCACATTCCAGCCAAATTTATGATCCAGTCTACTGCTGTTCAAGTTGTCTGTGAATTTTAAAGAAATCTGGCAACCATCATTTGATGGAGTGTTACTCTGGTGGCATTTCCAAACTCAAGTCACAAGAGGTCAGATGGTTATGCTACGACCTATGGACAATTTGATTTTCAAGAGACTGTTGATACTAAAAAGATAGATTAGAACTTTGGCATGGGGTTTTATTTGGAAATAATCACTGGTAACTTCTTTGACTATTTTTGTAATCCTTTCCTGGGTTTAGGTCTACAACCCCAGCTCTTGAACCTCTCCTTCCTTGGTCCTTGTGGTGATTGGTTTGTGTTTTCATAAATTTTAGTTCCAGTTCTTACAAAAATATGTGCACATTACATACTTCTGGGATTTGGGAGTTGATTACAAGCTGGCTATGGTTTATGGAATTATTTTCTGTTCCATCACTACTAATTGTTCTGTCGACTAAGTTTTTTCATTTCTTGTGAGTCATGTTTTACTTAACACCTGTCTGAGGTATTTATACCTGACATCCAACTTGCACATCACGTGTGTACATTTTTGTGTGATTTTAAAAATAAAATTTAGTGTAATGATTCTCATGCTCTTTTTTCTTAGGTGTGGCAATATCAATTGGGCGAAGCGGACTAAATGCAATATTTGCAATACAAATAAGCCTGGGCATAATGAGGGTGGTGTTAGGTATTGTTTTTATTTTTTTATGCCTTCCATTGCTAACTAAGTACATAGTGGCTTAGGGAGAAAATGCATTTTGTTTTGTTTTCCATTGTGATAGAGATATTTGTTTGCATGATTGATTCAGCTTATTCTAGAGAAATAATAATTTTTTTTCCAGCTTTCTGCTAGAGATTTTGAAAAATAAGCAGTTATTTTTCCAGAAAAAAAAAACAAACCAAACATGCTTGTCATGTCATAGTGTGGTAGTTATATTTGTATGCAATTTATGATATACAAAAAATATCACGCATTGTTTATCAAATGTAATGTGATTTGTCTCTTTATATGTCATTTCTGCAGTGCCCATGTCATTTTGTGGCATTGCACTTTTTAATCCATTCTGAGTTAAAGGATTAATTTTTAGAGTTTAGTATATCCATATAAAACGTTGATTTCTAATGCCTGTATACTTGTTATATATTTCTTATCTGTTCAAATCTCATTTAGCAATTTGTACGTGTGTGGAAAATTGAATTATCATTTGATGCCACCTCTGCATGATTATACACCTATGGTTGTGTCCTAGTTGTATAGCAGTGCCTGTGGGGCAAGGAGAAAATTATGGCCTCTTGCTTTTGTCTTTATCGAATCGAAGTACACAAAGTCACCAATTTGTTTCTGAAGTAGAAATGTAGCATGAACTTCATTTATTAAAATATTAGCAAAGATGTTTACTATCGTTTCACAGCATAAAAGCACCTTACAATCAAATGTGAGCGTAGCCTTTTCATATGAGCATAGACCACAAATACATTTTCTCAGTGTGTGTTAAACGTCATTACTGTAAAATGTGTTGCATAGTGTTGCTTTATGTGAAATATCATGAAGTATTTCATTTTTGGAGACTGAGAATTTCAAATTATGATGTCTTAGCAACCAAACTTCCACTTAGTTGTAAAATTTTCTGAAGTCTACATACATTAATCCAGTTAGTATTTTTTGGTTTAAGCATGGATTAACAACTGTTTTTCATTTTGGTTTCAATTTTTGAGAATGTTGGATTTCTTTCATAATAATTTGCCCCTTTGTTTTTTCATATGTTGAATTAAAGTTAATACTTCAACTTAGTGTATATTTTTACCATTGACAATTTATTTTAAATAAAAGTGTTACTTAGAATATTCTCCTAATTAAGGTTATATGTTTAATTAACAGAGGAGGACGAGGTGGAGGTTACAAAGAGCTTGATGAAGAGGAAATAGAAGAAACCAGACGTCGTAGGAGGGAAGCTGAAGTAAGATTGATTAAGAGTAACATATACTATTACTACCTCTGTCTTAAATACTATGTTTGTCTTATAATCTGTTTTTTACTGTCAGGATGATGGGGAGTTGTATGATGAATTTGGAAACCTAAAGAAAAAATTCCGTGCCAAAACACAGCAAGCTGAAGCTGCACGTGGAATTCCTGGTTCTGGACGTGCTGGTTGGGAGGTTGAAGAACTAGGTATTACTGCATATCTCTAGAATGTTTTCCCTCCAAAATTTATTATATAGAAACCTGAATTTGCATAGATACTTTGCGAGCTAGTGAAGATCCCACTCCCACTTTTCCCCCACATCTTCCATAACACTGATGCATTTCTGGATGATCATTATAGTCGTAGGTCTGATGAAATTATCATTTTCAAATAGAGTTGCATGTTCTCTTAGATTCATAGTTGCATATAATTTATGTTTTCTCTCGTGTTATTTCTTTTGCATGATTCCTTTTCAGCCTATGCAACTAGTTAACTGTCGGACTTTTTGCTTTGTGACCCTGCATACTAAAATCATATTGAGCCGGTTATTATTAGTTTTGTAGTATTTTTATATTGAGCTGGTCATCAGTTTTGTAGTATTTTTTTATACATTTGATATTGCCTTGTTTTTTAAACTCTCCTTGTGTTAGATATGCAAATTAGTGTGGATGTACTTGTTGATATCATCGTTTGACACGTTAATATGAAATTATAAATTGGTTGGACCTGCCAGTAACCGAGTTATTGTTGTATAATAATACCTATGACAGGGATAGACCGGGATGGTAGAGAAAGTAGAGACAGAGGAAGGGAGCGTAATGATGGTGAGAGCAGGAACAGAGAGCGAAGTGACAAAGAGAGGCAAAGCAGTTGGAATAGAGACAGGGACAGGGGAAGAGATAGAGATCGAGACTGGGACTATGTTGATCGAGATAGAGATTATGGGCGTGATCGGGATCGTAGTAGACATCGATATTAAAAATCGCAGGAACAGTGCATGCACTCTCATGTGTTGGCTACCATGCTTTGTCGGACGATTTCAATTGCTTTGAATTAAATCCTTAAATTTGGTGACAACTTCATGCAGTCTGGTATTAATGCCCATTTCACTTGGCATTGACATTTTGTACAACTTATGGCATTTATGCTTTTGGCTATTTCACAAGGACAAGTTTCTTTTTGAGAATGTTCGCAAAAGTTCCAACCATTAGTTGTCATCAGCTAATTTCTTGTGTAACTTGAATGGAGTAATTTCATTTGCCATAGACCCAATGATAGTATTATCGGGAATGCTTGATTAGACTTGAAAAATTATAATTCATTTGCTTCTTCCATTACAAACAACTCTAAGCAATAAGTCTTTCTAATGAAACAACTTGTTGCTTTCAATGAGTCTCACCAAAATCTCTTGTCATAATGTTTTATTAATAAATTTTTAATTTTTTTTGGATTATATTGTATATAATTTAACTAATCTTTTAAATTAATAACTTTTTATCTGTTTTATGATACATAGTTTTGCGGATGTTTAATGAATAAACAGTCATTATAAAAATAATTAAAACATTTATTTAAAAAGATGAGTCATGATAATTACTGCTGGTCATAGATATATACACAAAATTTATAGGGATGAGATGAGAATATGAGGTATTGAGAACTTGGCATATTTTAATTTGGATTATTTTGTTGCTTTTAGAAATCTTGCAATTTGGCTTATCGGGAACTTCAAAATTTTGGCATGAAGTTAAATCACGGATTTATATTGAAGGGATTTTGATTTGGATCCATTGAAAACAGGTTATAGTAGAAGTTGAAAATATTTTGAGAATACAATAAGACAAATTTTTAATATTTGGGTTTTGTAAAAAGAAATTGAATTGAACTATACTTATTTTATAAAAAAATATAACAATATAATTCTTCACTTCAGTCTTCAAAATTGAACTATATCTATTTTATAAAAAAATATATAACAGTTAGCATGCGCACACCAATCTTCAGTCTTGAAAAGATTGAAATATAACTGCTACTGTGTACTCAGATCCCAATCCCAGATTTGAAAATAAAAATATAACTGCTAAAAATTTAGGAGGAAACAACGTTAGCACACAACCTTTTTTTCCAACATTATTAATATTTGTTTCCTCTCAAAAAATGCTTTATGGGCATCTGATTATCTACTTTAATTTAAATAAATTGAGTTGTTTTTTTAATTGAATGAAATTTGACTCAATTAATACTTTTTGTTTAGTCTTTGAACAATTATATATATTATTTTAAAAAAGTTATTCCGAAAAATCTATAGAAAATATAAGGTGGATCGGGAGGGTTTGTACGACCGACATCATGGTTCAGAGCTCGGTCATGGGGCCGATCGACACCATAAACCTAATTACACTTATGCATAATTAGTAAGGCTAATTAACAATTAAGAATTAGGTAATGTATTTCTAACACATGACCCAAGTTCCCTAATCTGACCTAATAAAAAAGACCCATCATAACAATATAAATAACACATATTTCAAATCAAGTACGTCATTATACAATATTGAGCATATCGAGTGTTGAATACTAAATCTGACTTAAGCATCGAAGTGTCTTCTACAAGTATCATTCGAGTTAGAATTACGAGAAAATCGAGAGGTGAAACAAATGGAGGAGAGGAAGGAGTTTACAAGGAAAGGAACGGAAGTGCGATCCGACCAAAGAAAAAGAGAAACAATTCTAATTATTCTCTGGATTCGAACTCTATTCAAGAACATAAAATTTCAAACTCTAATTGAGAACATAAAGTATAAAGTTTTGAACTCTAATAGAGAACATAAGGTGTAGAAATTTGTACCATGTAGTTTCAACCACACTTTTAATTTCTTATTTAAAAAAAATAAAACTCAACCTGATATTAGTTATTTTTTTTATGTTACTTATAACCTTATTATTATTAATGTATATTATTGAAAACTCGATGTAAATACTATATATTTATTATTAATCAACCCTAATGCATATCATTGTTTGAGAGTAAACCAAGTAACTTTTTGTGGAAAATTTAAAAAGAAGTAAAAGATAAATTTGAAAATCGAATTGCACGTGTTAAGTGATGTTTGGTCGCGGTTAATGGAAGCGCGTGGCTGGCTGGACCCGAGTGCTTCGTTCGTGTCTCCGTTCACAACTGTGTCAATGTCCTCCTTCATTTCTTCCTTCGTGCTTTAAGTCATAACCCTTCCCTTCAAATCCTCCCCAAACCCTAACCCCCTTCTCCCCTCTCTGCGTCGATTCGTCACCACCGCTTCTCTCTCTATTTCAATCTCCTTCTCAGATCACTCTCTCTCTCTCTCTCTTATTCTTTCCGCAACGTAACTTTCTCTTCCTCAACGGTTCACCTCCGCCTCCATCGGTTCCGTTCTTTTCCCTTTCCTGTGTATGCAATTTTTATTGTAGTTCGATTAATTAGTTTTTGTATTTGTTCCGCTGATCGATATGTGTGATATAATTGGATCCGGTCACTTCAAGAAGCTTTATCGTCCACCGGAGTAAACACGTTTTAGGTTTTTATGTTATATAGCTCTGTGCTGGCTTTTTTAGGTGCGTAGAAAGTTAGTCACGTTAGAAATACCATGGAAGATGGAAAAGGAACTCTGATTTTTTATTCAGTTATGCTGGCTATCTTTTTAATTTTTTGGATTGTTTGAGATGTTGATTTTTTTTCTGCTGTGTCAGTTTTATGATTGTCTTAACCGCAAAAGTTTGCCTAATTTTGTCTGCGTGGACCTTCGTCTAAGGCGATTTTTTACGAATTGTGTTGTGGTATTGGGTTTTTCAGGTTGCGGCTAGGGAAGGGAATAGTGTGCCAATGAGTTCTCGGACAGGCAAGGGACCTGCTGTCAGAAGCTACCGTAGGAGAAAGACAACTTTGGACCTTGACCTTAATCGTGTACCGGCTGGTGACAATCGGGAGCAGGAGGGACCTTCAACTCAGTCAGGGCTACAAGGTATTGTAGTTGAACAGCAGCCACCGGCTTCTCAACCGGCGATGATTGATGTGGAAGACATTGATGATGATGTTGTTGAATGTACCCCAAGGGCTTTTGCTGAGGTTTATCTCCCCTCTTACATGGTTATTTCTATTATTTTTATCATTTATTATATTTCATTGTTGCAAATTGAATTTTTTTTTTCTCGTTTGTGTTCCATCCTAGGCTAAAAACAAATCAAGAAGAAACCGTGGGAGTACTGTAGTTGATGTTGAACTAGGTAATGTTGTCCTCCACTTTCGCATGCTTTTTTCACCCGGTTGTGCTGATGTTGAACATTATGTTTTTAAAAGAATACATTAGCTAAGGTACACTTGCTTAGTCAGTACACTTGCTTTAGCTAAGGTAATTGAAGGCTATAATAGAATTCAACTGGAAGATATGAACATATTTTGTTTATAGGCAAGAGTGGGTACGGTATGGCTTTCTACAATTGAGGGAGTGTGTTATTAGCAGTCACCGAAATTAAAACCATGTTTTCTCAGCGCAAATCTCTATATAATTTATTTCGGTAGTGCCTCACCTAACTTTCCTCAATGCTTTTCTATGCTGATTGGGTTACTGGGTGTTGTACACGTGTTACTGTATCCCACGGATTAACTTTTAGAAGCAGGGTTCAGCAGTTGCTAAAGCAAAACAATAGTAATTTAAACTCTGGATTTCAACTTAATTAAAAAAAATTGTAATCATGTATGATATCTTTTGCATTCTGCTTTTTTGGCCTTGTTGCTTGTGAGCTTTCTGCCTGCCCCAACATTCATTGTAATCATGTGTGATATTGTACTGCATATCTTGTTCATTATGCTTTTATGGTCTGTTGTTTAGTGCGTTTTTCTGCCTACTCCAACATCCATTGTCTGGGAATTTTTTCTTAGTCTTTAATCTTTAGATTACTTATCTTAATGGTGATTAACACATTTGTTATTCGTGATTGTTGCAGAAGATCAGACTCGGCGCAACAAGCGCAGAAGAGAATTGCGAAACCAAACAATTATTAATTGTGAGAAGTATATAAATTTAGAAGGCAGTAGCAGTTCTATGGTAAAAATATCCTTAGTGAGATGGCACGCTGTTTTATGTTGTATACTTCATCTTTTGTTTCATATGAATAAAATAGCTGTTAGATTTGTAAAAGTTGCGTATCCACATTGTAAAAAATAATTTGGTATTACCACTTTGTCATTTGCTTCTGGCTGTGCTTTCAGATGCTGTGTTGGTAGGGAAGTTTATTATTTCAATCATAAGTTAATTTCCTTCTTCCTTTAATTTTGTTTAAATGACGTGTTTCTATCAAACAACTAATGAACTTGATAAACAACTGTGAAGGTTTACTGGAAATCAAACTTCTTATTTGAATATTTCTTTTGTAGAATGATAGTGTTAAAGTGCTTTCTGAAGTGCGAATTGAGCCTGTTTTCAACTGTCCAATATGTATGGGACCATTGGCAGAAGAAATGTCGACAAGGTGTGGTCATATTTTTTGCAAGAATTGCATCAAGGCTGCTATAAGCGCTCAGGGGAAATGCCCTACCTGTAGAAAAAAGATTACTGTGAAAGAGCTTATAAGGGTGTTTCTCCCATCAACTAGTTGAAGGTATGGTTAAAAAATCAATTGTGATTATTTATGTTGCTTAAAGTGCTTTCTTGTTGTCCTAGGAAAGGCTGTTATTGCTGCTATTAATAAGTTTATGGATCAGTAGTATAAAATGACGGTGATATTAAAGATCACGTGCCAGTTTACAAACTGGGTGGTTAAAATGGAGAAATACATTGAATATTATTTGTGACCAACTGACAGCAAAGTACTGATCAAGTTCATAGTAAGTTCTATTTTATGGTAATATATGTTAAGCGTTAGAGATGGTGATAACAAGGTGAAAGTAGTAGAAATATGATTAAATGAGTGTGTTAATGGATATGGATGGAGCCACAAAAGGATGGGTAAGGAGAGAAAATTTAGCCATGAAGGGATAGATAAACTGAGAAAAAGAACATTTGAGGAAATTATTAAAAGGTATTTCATGGTGAGCGATAAACAAGTCCAATTAATTGTGTTGTGTGATCCACTATACTATTTATCTAGTGGGATAGGGGTATTGTTGGCGGTGCTGGGTTTTAAATAAACATATGTGGATAAATACCATTATATCTGAAACTAAGGAGGTGTGGAGAGAAAATGAGATATTTTAGATAGGAAAAAGGGTGCTCGAGACATCAATCGATATGTAGGAGATTCGAGTAGAGAAATTAAATAGAATTATCTGATTAAATCAGCACATTTATAACCTGTTTTTTTCCCTTTGTTTTTTATAAAAAACTTCTTCGACAAGCTTGTAAACTTTAAATAGGATGGATGACAAGTTATCATGCTTTGTTACATTGTATTTTTCTATTGCATATGCATATACTTTAGTCAGGGTCTAGCAATAGCTTCCAAATTTTGTTTGGCAAGAAATATTTATCAAGTCTCTTGTTTATCTTCGATGCATTCTGATGAATGATTGCTGTTTTGGTATGCAACAGGCTTTCCGTACAAGCTGTAGTTGAAAGAGTGGGGAATGTAAGAAACGTCATTGTACTTTGGACATTGCTGAATGGCTGTGTTGTTTCTAATTTGTTCCCCAAAGCGCAGATGCTTAGTCTATTGTTGAGTAGCTGTTTCTCATTAAATTATCGTATTATTAATAACATTATTAAAAGACGTTTGGTATAGATATAGTTCGATGCTCAGGTTTTTTATCCTTTCGTATTATGAACTCTCGGTCTATTTCTTTTGGTGATATTACAGGGCCAGAGAGGCCTATCAAGAGTCATTATTAAGTGTGGGGATTTATGCATGTAAATCAATCCCTCACGAATGGATAGGAATCCTTTGCTTGGTTATTACTGGCTTAGAGAAGTGGGTTGCCAACATGAATAACTATGTGATTTGGGAACTGTTTATGCAATACTTGTCCACCGTGTTTAGTTTCAATTTAGATTATGATATTAGTTTGCTGATTAAATACCTTTGCTACTGTTATCTTCTACTTCACAAAAAAGTTCTATGGATTTGGTAGAATCAGTATTTTAAGATGCATTAAAAAATTATGGCCATCGTTTTTTGGGCTCAATTCCCTATCTAGCACCATTTACATCTTTATTTCCCTATCTAGCATCCTTTTGTTTTTATTTCCCTATCTAGCACCCTTTTGTTTTTATTTTCCTATCTAGTAAGTACTCTTTTATTTTTTATTTCCCTATCTAGCACCATTTTAAAAATAAATAAATAAATAATAAATTATTATTTTTTTAATAATTTTAATTTTGAATGCATTAAAAGATAAATATTTTTAATGTTTAAAATAATTAGAAATATAATTAATGAATAAATAAATAAGTTTTTACAAAATAAAAATAAAAAAGTAATAAATTAAAAATGTTTACTTTAAAATTTATTTTTTTTCAAATGAAGAAAATAAAAAATTAAACTCTACAACAAGTTGAATTTATGCATAAATTAGTATTTATTTTTATTATAATTGATGATGTAATCATGTTAATTTCAAAGTAAAAAATAAAGGACATATTTATAAAAATAACCAATGACAATTAGTATTAATTAATAGTGGACACATAAATAATATTGAAGTGTTTACCTAAATGCAAAATTCTAAAAAAAACTAATACGAATGTTACACCTTAATGCTTAAAAATGAAAAGAAAAAAATGCAAAAATAAATAAGTTTAGAAAATAAAAACAACAACAATAAAATAAAAACAAAAATCATAAATAAATAAATAAAGATTGCAGAAAAAATAATAATAACTAAAAACATAAAAGGTATAAAATAAAGAAAACAAAATAAGATAAAGATAAAAGATATAAAAAAAATCAAATAAATCAAAACAAGATAAATATAAGAGATATAAGACGATACTAAATAAGTATATGTTGATCATAAAAAGGAAAATAAATG